>FLOH01000243.1_pt1 | contig 141287 bp, 113 predicted proteins | sample 756751 | NCBI WGS metagenome assembly FLOH01 (sample SAMEA4026879, study PRJEB14308) | marine metagenome | biome: coastal water; material: water | depth 74 m | reverse complement strand
CGGAAACGCACTGATTGACTCATGGCTAGCAAAGGAGGGTAAGGATCCGAAGGATTTCAATCCGGTTGAGCGGCTGTGCTACATCGGCACGCGAGGCATGGGTGCCCTGTAGTACGCACCCGCAAAGAATCTCAAGAAAGCAAAGTCATCAAAAGTAGAAATTGGAGCCTTAGTAAAACTAGCAAGTGAAATTTTGGCTAAACGAAAGAACCTGAAAGGGTCTTTCGAAGCGCCGGCTCGTGAAGATACATTAAACAACATTCTCCAAGTCGGCACATCAGCAGGCGGAGCAAGAGCCAAAGCTATAGTGGCCTGGAATCCAGAAAAGAATGAAGTGCGCTCCGGTCAGATCGAAGCAGGTGAAGGATTTACGTATTGGCTGCTGAAGTTTGATGGTGTTGCCGGCAACAAAGATAAAGAACAAGAAGATCCAAAAGGCTACGGTTTGATCGAATATGCCTACTACAAAATGGCACTTGAGGCTGGAATTTCCATGCCAGAGTGTCGGCTTTTGAAAGAAAATGGTCGAAATCACTTCATGGCAAAGCGATTCGACAGGGATCCCAATGGAGAGAAAATTCATCTGCAATCTCTAGGGGCCATAATGCATTTCGATTATAGGCAGCCTGGCGGGCATTCATACGAAGAAGCCCTGCTTACTATCAGAGATTTAGGCATATCCATGAATAGCATGGAAGAGCAGTATAGGCGCATGGCATTCAATGTAATCTCCAGAAACCAGGACGATCACGTCAAGAACATTTCATTCCTGATGGACAAAGCAGGCCAATGGTCCTTATCTCCAGCCTACGACATGACTTATAGCTACAATCCCTCTGGAGTCTGGACCGGCACTCATCAAATGACTCTCAACGGGAAGCGAGAAGCATTTAATCTGGCAGACTTCAAGAAATGTGCAGCCAATGTATCAATGAAAAAAACGCGAGTTAACGAGATAATCGAAGAGGTTCAGATAGCCGTTGGCAGATGGGAAGATTTCGCTAGTGACGCCGGAATATCTATAAGCACTTCCAGGCGAATAGGCAAAACCCATATCACCAACATATTGAATTAAGCGCGTCAAAAGCCACAAATCTGACGTGCTGGTTTTTGAAAACCAATGGCCTTCCCTGCTTTTTTTAGACTCTTTCTACCAGAATAATAGTCTTTGTTAAATGCTCAAATTAGGGTGGGAAAATCCCTGTTGGACGGCGGTTCAGATATTTTTCGAGCAGGAAATCACAGTAATATCGGCAGTAACATCAATTAAAGTTGAACCGGTACTATCCTATTTATACCAATTGGTTATATCCTCAGACCAACTCCCCCGCCGCCCCGAAGAGCATTTTTCCACTCTTTTAGCCGTGTCCCCACTTGCTCCTCATGCCAGGAACAATATTTTGTGCCATTTCAGAGCATTACGTTGATCCTTCCTTCATTTTTCCCTCGCGTTTAACCATGAAACTCTAGTATGATGCCGCTCCATTTTCTCACCTAACTAATAGCTAACCTTTGAGCAGCACAATGACTGATTTATCTCTCTATAGAAACATAGGTATTTTCGCCCACGTTGATGCCGGGAAAACCACGACCACAGAGCGTATTCTTAAGCTAACCGGTAAAATCCATAAAACCGGAGAAGTGCATGATGGGGCAGCAACAACGGATTTCATGGATCAGGAGAAAGAGCGTGGAATCACTATTCAGTCTGCGGCGACCACCTGTTTCTGGCGAAATCACCGCTTCAATATTATAGATACCCCGGGTCACGTTGATTTCACTGTTGAGGTGTATCGCTCACTTAAAGTGCTGGATGGCGGCGTTGGTGTTTTTTGTGGCTCGGGCGGTGTTGAGCCCCAGTCAGAGACTAACTGGCGCTATGCCAATGATTCAAAAGTATCGCGCATTATCTTCGTTAACAAGATGGACCGCATAGGCGCAGACTTCCTCAAAGTTGTTGCTCAGGTCGAAAAAGTTCTCGGCGCAAACCCTCTGGTCATGGTTTTACCCATCGGCAGGGAAGAGGATTTTATCGGTGTAGTTGACCTTCTCACACGCAAATCACATATTTGGCCTGATCCGGGCAACCCTGAAAAATTCGAAATTGGCGATGTGCCGGAAGACATGGTTGCTCAGGTAGAGGAATACCGTGAAAAATTAATTGAAATGGCTGTCGAGCAAGATGATGACTTGATGGAGTCCTATCTAGACGGCAAAGAGCCGTCGATAGATGACCTTAAGCGCTGCATCCGCAAGGGCACAATCGCCCTGGACTTCTTCCCTACTTATTGTGGTTCTGCCTTCAAAGACAAAGGTATTCAATTGATATTGGATGCGGTTGTTGATTACCTGCCCAATCCAACCGACGTTCCAGCTCAACCTTTAACCGATGAGGAAGGCGAACCCAATGGTGAATTCGCCCTGGTTGATGAGACTGAACCATTTCGCGCATTGGCGTTCAAAATCATGGATGACCGCTTTGGCGCCCTAACCTTTGTTAGAGTGTATTCCGGTGTGCTAAACAAAGGCGATACCATTTTAAATTCATTTACCGGTAAAACCGAGCGCATTGGCCGTATGGTAGAAATGCATGCCAATGACCGTAATGAAATTAATAGAGCGCAAGCCGGTGACATTTTCGCTATCGTTGGCATGAAAAATGTGCAAACAGGCCACACCTTATGTAGCAAAGATCACCCCTGCTCGCTGGAAGCCATGGTTTTCCCCGAGCCGGTTATATCAATTGCGGTATCACCAAAAGACAAGAGCAGTGTTGAGAAAATGAGCATTGCGATTGGCAAAATGGTAGCGGAAGATCCTTCTTTTCGGGTTGAGACAGACCAGGATTCCGGAGAAACCATTCTCAAAGGAATGGGCGAGCTACACCTTGATATTAAAGTCGATATTTTAAATCGTACTTACGGTGTTGAACTGGTAGTAGGCGCACCTCAGGTAGCCTACCGTGAAACAATTACCCGGGAAATTGAAGACACCTACACTCACAAGAAGCAGTCAGGTGGCTCCGGTCAATTCGGTAAGATCGATTACCGTATCAGGCCCGGTGAACCAGGTTCCGGCTATGTATTTAGCTCCGTTGTTGTGGGCGGTAACGTACCAAAAGAATTCTTCCCGGCTATTGAGAAGGGTTTCAAAGGCATGATGAACAAAGGTCCAATAGCGGGCTTTCCGGTACTGGACGTTGAAATCGAACTATATGACGGTGGCTTCCACGCAGTGGATTCATCAGCAGTAGCTTTCGAGCTTGCGGCAAGAGGCGCTTACCGTCAGTCAATGCCTAAAGCCGCACCCGAGCTAATCGAGCCGATCATGAAAGTAGATGTATTTACGCCGGATGCTCACGTGGGCGATGTAATTGGCGATTTAAACCGTCGTCGCGGCATGATTAAAGATCAGGACGCTGGCACCACAGGTGTTCGCATCAAAGCCGAAGTGCCTCTTGCAGAAATGTTTGGCTACATTGGCACCCTGCGAACAATGACCTCAGGTCGCGGTCAGTTCTCTATGGAGTTCTCTCATTACCTGCAATGCCCACGGTCAGTCTCTGAAGCCGTTGTTATAGCTGAAAAAGAAAGACAGGAAGCGAAATCCAAGAAGTAAGTTAAAACTCTTGTTTTTGAAGGCTCCGATAATGTTGTTATCGGGGCCTTTTTTATGGGCATGATTTAAAGGGGGCGTTTAAAGGGGACGGAGGGATTAATTTTTCACCAGTTTCTACTATTGTATAAAAAATAATCCCTCCGTCCCCCTTTGCTCCCCTTTACTCCCTCACCCCTTTACTCAAGCACAGACTAGACAGTGGCTTCACGAGTTCTGCTGAATGAAAATTCAGCGGCGTAATAAAGCACTGGCAAGCAAATCGCCCACAGGATGCAAAGAATTGAAATCGTAATCAGATGGGTCTCGCCGAAATACACGGCGCCCAGGCGTTCACCGGCGAGATAATTAATAGGAATACCTACACCGCCTATAGCCGCCGCAATGAATTTGTTCTTGCCGAAATACTGCAGCGAACTTGTCAATGATGTTGCGAACGCCACCCACAGTACTATCAACCACAGGGGCAAGAGCAGACTGGTATTCTCAAACTGATAAATGCCCGACAGGGTAAGCGCCGAGTCAATGGCAAGACCTATCATGGTCGGGAACACTATTTGATGAACCTCGACCATTTTGCTATAGAGCAAAACTGCAACATAGACGATGACTGCCGGGGCGACCAACAGAATTGTGTCTTCGCGACCAATCACGCAGCCAACCCAGATCAGATTATTGGCAACGAAATTGAACGGTTTAGAGGCCAGATATTCTATCGGGTTTGGGAAATGCATTCCTTGTGTCACTCGTATTGGGCGCTAGAGATGAGGCGCCTTGCTTGCCAACAATTGCTGGGCGCTAATGCGACGCTCTAGAAAACCGCCTTCACAATAGCCCAGGTAGTACGTCCAGAGATTCTTGAATTTTTCATCGTAGCCCAATGCGTGTAGCTGGCCCTGTTTCGCCTGCACTGTTTCGCGCCAATGAGACAGGGTTCGGGCATAGTCGAGACCGATATCGCGCACATCGCGGATTACGCATTCCGTGTTCTTGGAAATCATATCGGACATCAGGCTCATCGACGGCAGGAAGCCACCTGGAAATATGTGTTTCTGTATGAAATCCTCGCTGCGGCTATAAGCATCGAAGCGCTGATCGGCGATTGTGATGGCTTGTAACATCAGCAAGCCGTTCGGTTTAAGCAAACTGTTCAGCTTCTGAAAGAAACCAGGCAAAAAGCGTTGACCGACTGCCTCGATCATTTCCACCGACACAATTTTTTCATACTGGCCTTCCAATAATCGATAGTCACTGTTTAAGAGCTCTATTCGGGATTCCAGGCCTTCGGCCCTTATTGCTGTCTCTGCAAAATTGAACTGTTCATCAGATATCGTAGTGGTCGTTACCTTGCAGCCGTAATTCTTCGCTGCGAAGATAGCCAGTCCGCCCCAGCCAGTGCCAATCTCGAGCAAATGGTCTTGTTCGCAAAGTTCCAACTTTTCACAGAGTCGCGTTAACTTGTTGATTTGTGCATGTGACAGACTCTCATTCGGGCTGTTGAATATGGCGGACGAGTACTGCAGATTCTCGTCCAGAAACATCTGGTAGAAGTCATTGCCCAGGTCATAGTGTGCGAGAATATTACGCTTGGCCTGGCGGGTAGTGTTGGCGCGAGTTAGAAGTCGCAGGCTCTTGAAAGGCTTTGTTAACCAGCTGAATCTACTGCCCCAATAATCCATCATTTCAAGATTGCGGGAAAAAAACCGGGTAACCTGAGTTATATCTGGCGAAGTCCACCACCCATCGACATAGGCTTCCCCGGCGGCGGCATCTCCCCCCAACAAGGCTCTTGCATAACTTCTTGTATCGAGCACATCAACCTCTGCCCGTAAACAATCATTTCTATCTCCAACTTCGGCTATCACTCTGCCATTTTCCTTCAATAGAAAATGACCGTGTTCTGCGTTGCTCAGCACTCTAACTAAAGCGCGACGCAGAAATTCGACGGTTTTCGAAGACTTCTCCTGAGGTTCAATCGCACTGGGGGCATTCAATGTCAGTTGTTTCTGGTTCATACCATACCTTCTTTAGTTGTATTGCTGCTCTTGTTCGGGTGTTTATACAATGGCATTCGCTTAGCCAGTAGCTTCAAGGCCTGCCAATAGATACCCATTACGATGCTCAATGTTTGTATTGGTGTTGATAGCAATACGCGCGTTAATTGTTTTTGGTTTAACTCTAAGCGCTTTAAATTTAGTGTTGCCTCGAAAATTTTTTGTTGTTTGCCTGCGTTTCCAAATATGTCGATATGCACCAGGCACAAATCATTTTCCGAAGAGGGAGGGATGACGCGCCACTGGTAGTCCTGATCCATCGGGTTAAATGGCGACACGTGGAATTGCTTCGCGTGGCGCCGGGGTGCTTGCAGATCGACCAGGTAGTAGTGTTTCTCTCGCCAGGGTGTATTACTCACCTCGGCTAACATATATCGAAACTTACCGTGCTGCTTGAGGTAGTACAGATTCAGAGGGCTGAAGTAGAAACCGAAATATCGGAGATGCCCCAGGAAATAAACCTCACCTTCAAGGTCTGCAGATGGCTCTCCCAATTTTTCCGCAATTCTGGCTTTAACGGCCTGGCTCAAATCCCCTTCTTCGCCTCCAATATAGTCCCCTGGTTTAAACCGGGCCCAGCGCAACACGTTGCTGCCGAGTTGCCAGAATTTTTGCATGACGCTGGATATCTCGTCCGCCTTCAGCAGCAACATGAAGATTGGATACTCAAACACGTGTGTGCTGGGCGTATGGCGACGATGTCGGATCACGCCTTTGTAAATGGCGCTTTCGAATGCGGTTGCTTGTGAGGTCGTTGTTTTCATAGTCGAATTCCATTAAGTGCGCTACAGCGCCAGACCAAATCGTTCACAGACATCCAATGCGCTGCGTACTCCATCTTCATGGAATCCACTGTACCAATACGCACCACAGTAGTGGATGCGGTCGGTGCCAGAGATTTCTTTACGACGTGACTGTGCCTCCATCGATTCCATTGAGAAGACAGGATGCGCATAGCTGAATTCCTGCATAATTTTTTGAGGATCAATCTTGTGTCGTGCATTCAATGAAAGCAGAAAAGGGCTGGCACTACTGGGTCCCTGCAGTATGTTCATGGAATAAGTAACCAGTGGTGGCTCATTGCGATCAGTCTGTCCAGTCAGGAAATTCCAGCTTGCCCACGACAATGATTTACGCGGCATTAACGATTCGTCGTTGTGCAGGATTACGTCATTAATCTGGTAGCCCATCGCGCCAAGTATCTGCTCTTCATCGACCGTGGGATGATGTAATAGGGCTAGCGCCTGGTCGCTATGGCAGGCCATGACGATCTGATCAAATTCCTCCACTCCATCCGCAGTCAGCACCTGAATACATTCGTCTGTGCGGATCACCTCCGTTACCGGGGTGCTTAACTTGATTCGATCGCGAAAGCGGGCAGTCATCGGCTCGATATAGCTGCTTGAGCCGCCCTCCAGCACATACCACTGAGGACGATTCTTGATATCCAACAATCCATGGTTATGGAAAAAGTTCAGGAAAAACGCCAGCGAAAACTTCCCAGCCTGGTTTACGCTACAGGACCAGATGGCCGCCACCATAGGTAGCAGGTAGTTGTCTCTGAACACTGGACTGAATTTTTCTTGAGCAACAAATTCATCCAGTGTGATATCACTGACAGTCTCTGCTTCTATAGCGCGCTTGCTGATCTTGTTGAAGCTGAGAATCTCTCCAATCAGCTTATAAAATGAGGGTCGAAGTAGATTACTGCGCTGTGAAAACAGCGTGTTGAGGTTGTGTCCATTGTACTCCCTGTTGATAGCCTCGTTGCGCACGCTAAAGCTCATCTCGGTGGGCTTAAGGTTTACCTTCAGCTGCTTCATGAATTGCAAAAAGTGAGGATAGTTCCGATCATTGCAGACAATAAATCCTGTATCGACCTGAAAGTTTTCGCCGTCCAACTCAACCGGCACAGTGTGAGTGTGTCCGCCGACATAGTCGCTGGACTCAAACACCGTGACCTGGTGTTTTCGACTGAGAATATGCGCCGCTGTTAATCCGGAGATTCCGCTACCGACAATAGCAATTTTCTGCACGTCCATAATTTTACCTACTCTCCAGAACGACATTACTGAATCCCAATAATTTTCTGAGCAGAAATTGTTGCAGGCCAATTCCGAAAGCACTGCCGGTGATAAGAATATTCATTGACCCAACCGCTGCTTTATCTTCCTTACTACAAGACCGAGCAATGGCAGGTTCTCATAGAGCATGGCGCCCATATCGAAATAGTCGCGATGGTAAAATATTTTGCCATGCCGGGTTTTCAGATGGCTTCCTCCCTCGACTCGAATAGTCGCGCCCTTGCGCAATTTTGGATGGGAGATAAACATAGTCCACGACATGAAGATGTCTGTATCGCTTTCGATGGTTTGATGAAACTTGAAACTGCAACTTTCCAGATTCTTGAACATGGATTTGAAGTAGGCCATTAAGGCATTACGCCCCTGCAGCGCATGGGCTGGGTCTTCAAAATGCACATCTTCCGTATACAGTGATTCCAGAGCGCCCAGATCATCTGTACCTAAAACCTTATAAGCAGCTCTCACTCGGTCAGCAGTGTATTCGGCGCTGGATAGATTAGACGCCGATTTCAAAACGGGATTCGATTGCATGGACTCATAGCCTTATCCTGTTGGTTTCAATAAATTACGAATTTTGTTAGGGTTTGGATCACAATTGAAATTTTTGACAAAAAAGTGATCTAAAATCTCCTTCCGCGCGTTCATTCTGATATGTATAGTGCAACTCGCAGCGAGGACTACTTAAACATCAAGTCTCTAATTGAATCTGAGGGGTTACCTGTGAAAAACCCAGACCAGGCGCTCGGCACAAGCAGGGACCCTGATAGCGACGAAGCCTTATTGATCGCGACAGGCAATTCTCAAGATACAGAGGCTTTCAACCGTCTGTTTCAGCGCTACTCCAGCAGAATCTTTGCCCTCGGCATGAAGATTACCCGCAACGAGCAGTTATCGAACGATCTGGTGCAAGAGGCTATGCTGAACGTGTGGTGCAAGGCTCGCCTGTATGATTTGGATCGTGGAACTGCACAAGGCTGGATCTTTACCACCGCCAGAAATCGATGTTTCGACATGTTGCGCAAGCTAAAGCGTCAACCGCAGTGTGTAACCGCAGACGATATCTGGCCCCAGGAGGGCGAGTTTTTGCATGAAGAACAGGGTAGTTTAGCCGTTGAGATGACAATAATTGCCAGCTTTTGTGATCAACTGCCCGAATTGCAAAAAAACGCTATTGAACAAATATACATTCTCGATCGCTCCCATGAAGAGGCTGCTGCTGCTTTAGAGATTCCGTTAGGAACACTGAAGTCCCGGCTGCGTCTGGGTGTATCTAAACTAAGAAACCTAATTGGGGTAGATCAATGAGTACTAATCCACGCTGTCATCCTACGACAGATATTATGAATGAATATATCCAGGGAAATCTTTCAACTGGCTGGAGTGTTGCTGTATCCGCACACCTGGAATTGTGTCAAAGCTGCAAGCATAAATTCAGCGAGCTTGAGTTAAACTTCGTTAGCTCATGGATGCAGGATTCAAGCGGAAATGGCACACAGGATTTTTCCCACCTGATAGCCAATATTGTCGATCAGCCGCAACTAGATAGCATCGATTCTGCAGTATTACGCCAATCTCCAATCGGCGAGATTCACATGCTGGATCACAGTTTTACCCTGCCCCCTATTCTCGCCAAGGCGGCTAATGAAGGACTGGTTTGGAAGAAATTAGCTGGAGGCATCAATCAGGCCAAGCTCGATATAGACACTGAGACGCAGTGTGAATTCATCTATATGAGCCCTGGCAGCCAGACGCCGATGCACAAACATCAGGGAAACGAGATAACCCTGGTACTCGATGGCAGTTTCAGCGATGAAACAGGAATCTATGAAGCCGCTGACTTTATTGTCAGGAGCGGCAAGGAAGAGCACCAGCCAGTGAGTGAGGAAGGCTGCCTCTGCTTTGCGGTGCTGGACAGTCCGCTAACATTTACGCGAGGCCTGGCGCGACTGTTTAACCCGATCAATCGTTATAGATTTCGCAAGACCATCGCGCAACAGTCCTGACATTCCTAACCTTGCTACTGCCATCGCTGCGGTCTGTTACTCAGACCGCCAGCCTCTTGCCATTCTGCACGATAGCTCCCTGCCCCCATTCAGATTGATCGAAATTTTTCAACGAGTTCTCCAATAACTCTATCCCATCGGCCTTCCAGTTCCAGCTTCAGCAAACGTCCGCGATTACCTGTGAGTTCAACCGGTCAACGCAACTACAATTTTTACTGCTTTTCTGTTCACGCAACTGATCCATACACAACTTTCCCTCGTAGTTATTACTATCAGTTAGCAAATTAACCGGGGAAATAAATGTTCGTGCTTCTAAATTCAAAACGTCTGTTTGCGGTAAGTCTTATGCTGCTACTTATATCGACTAAAAGCTTTGCCATCGAGAGTCCAAAGTACACAGTTATCTACAAAGATGATGTCGTGGAGTATCGGCAATATGAGCCCTATATTGTGGCGGAAACTTTTGTGGAGAACTCTTCCAGCTACCGGAAAGCTTCAAACGAAGGGTTTATGAGACTTTTCCGTTATATCACTGGCAACAACAGTAGTCAGTCGAATATCGAAATGACTGCACCGGTACAACAATCGGCTAGCAGTGAAGAAATAGCCATGACCGCGCCTGTACAGCGAGTTGAGACACCCCAGGGCTGGAGTGTTGCCTTCATGCTACCGAGCGAGTTTTCGCTGGAAACCGCACCCTTGCCCAGCGATGATCGCATAGCACTGCGTTCGGTCGAAGGCCAACTGATGGCAGTTGTTCGCTACTCTGGAAGATGGACCGAGCGCAATTATGAGAAGCATAAAGAGCAATTGCTGAACAGTCTTGAAGCCGTTGCTATCGAGTCGGTTGGCGTAGTTGAGTCTGCCGCTTATGACGCCCCTTATGTATTGCCTTTCCTGCGCAGAAACGAAGTAATGATCGAGGTTAAAGCAGTGCCCCAGCCTCCGTCCTCGCTGGCAGCGGGATCTTGAACCAGGATTAATTAACAAGCAGGTCAATTGAACAACGAGGTTGAAACGAATGTCGAAAATCAGTATTGGGATCAGCAGCTGTCTGTTAGGCGAAGAAGTACGCTTCAATGGTGGGCACAAACACTCTTCGCTGTGCACCAGTGAGCTGGGCAAGTATTTCGATTTCAAATCTGTCTGTCCGGAAATGGGCATTGGCTTAGGAGTGCCTAGAAAACCGATACGACTGGTAGGCGATCCCAACAACCCTCGCGCGGTAGCATCAGACCATCCCGATATCGATGTTACTGACAGGTTGCAGGCATATGGAGAGAAGACCTTGCCGCACTTGAAAGATATTTGTGGCTACATCTTCATGAAGGGCTCACCCAGCTGCGGTGTATTTCGAGTAAAAGTATACCGGGATAACGGTATGCCAAACGAAAACCCTGGCTCGGGTATTTTCGCCAGTGTAATCATGGAGAACTACCCCTTGCTCCCGGTGGAAGAAGCTGGCCGCCTGACTGACCCGGTACTGAAAGAAAATTTTATTAATCGAATTTTCGCCTATTACCACTGGCAACAGCTGAAAAATGAGGGTTTAAAGATTAGCAAAATCTTGAATTTTCACAGCCGTTACAAGTACAGCTTAATGGCGCACAGCGCATACTCGTGCTCGAAGCTCGGCCGAATGCTGGCCAACGCCGGCAGCATAGACATTGAAAAATTGGGCGATGCGTATTTTACTTTGTTCATGCAAACCCTGGCTCGCAAAGCGACGCGTAAAACCAATACCAATGTCTTAATGCATCTGCAAGGCTACTTAAAGACCAAGCTGAACCGCAAAGAGACCGCAACCCTGGGGGAAGTAATTGAGCAATATCGCCGGGGTATCTTGCCGATGATTGTGCCAGTCACCCTGATGAAAGGCTTGTTTCGTAGTCACCCCAATAGCTATATCGAACAGCAGGCTTTTTTTCGTCCTTATCCGGAAGACCTCAGTCTGCGCAATCAAATCTAGAATGCTAATCACTACCCTACTATTCAAAGCGACCGACTATGCGTTCTCAATTGTGCTGGTTTAGAACCGATCTGCGCGTGCGTGACAACCCCGCCCTTGCCAACGCCCTGGCTTCGGGGCCTACGCTTGCCATTTACATTGCCACACCGGCTCAATGGCGGGCCCATGACGATGCACTCATCAAGCTGGATTTCTGGCGTCGTAACTTGACCGAATTGGAAAACGCCCTACGAAAACTGAACGTGGAATTGCTTTTTTTCCAGGTGACTGACTACAAGGCAATACCTCCGCTTCTCCAGCAGTTGCTGCGCCAGCTGGGAATTGCGCACCTTCACTACAATCTCGAGCTCCCTTTAAATGAAAGACGTCGCGACGAGCGGGTAAATGAGGCATGCATGGAAGAGGGTGTCACAGTCTCAAGCTATAACGATCAATTGCTTGCGTCTCCCCAATCGGTGCTAAATCAGGCCGCTCTTCCTTTCAAAGTTTTTACACCCTTCGCTCGGAAAGCACTTCGTATAATTCACAACAGTTCAACACTTTATAGCGAGCCAGTCACCGCGGAAGGAAATCTCTCGACGTTCGGCTCAATTCCCCCTTTGGCGCATCAATGTAGACTGGCTGACATCGACTGGCCTGCGCCCTGCCAACAATGGGTGCAGGCCTGGCCCGCCGGCGAGGCCACTGCCTGGGCACAGCTGGACGCATTCGCGGAGCAGAGAATCTCCGCCTATAAGGACATGCGCAACATCCCCTCATTGAACGCAAGCAGTCAGCTGTCACCCTATCTGAACTCAGGGATAATTTCAGTGGCTGACTGTTGGCGAAATGCACAGAAATATTCCGATAATGCCGGTGTGGAAACCTGGAAGAACGAATTGCTATGGCGTGAGTTCTATCGGCATACGGTTCACCATTTTCCACACGTGTGCATGCACAAAGCCTACCGCAAAAACACCGATCATATTCCCTGGCGGCATGATCGCAGCGAATTTGATAAATGGTGCGAGGGTAAAACCGGTTATCCTCTGGTTGATGCGGGTATGCGGCAATTGCTAAACAGCGGCTGGATGCATAACCGTTTACGTATGGTTACGGCGATGTTTCTAAGCAAACATCTATTGATAGACTGGCGCTGGGGAGAACGTTGGTTCATGCAGAACCTGATCGATGGCGACTTCGCATCGAACAACGGTGGTTGGCAGTGGAGTGCGTCGACCGGCGTCGATGCCGCTCCTTATTTTCGAATTTTCAGTCCCACGCGGCAGTCCCATCGCTTCGATGCAGAAGGACACTATATTCGTCACTATGTACCCGAATTAGCGGCATTGCCAAACAAGCGCATCCATGAGCCTGCCGATTTTTGCCCACAAGATTATCCAGTTCCTGTAGTTGATCATGGTTTTGCTCGTGAGCGCGCGCTCAATGCATTCAGGAACAATTCATGAGGTATGCAACACGCAACGCAATACAAAAGTTAGGCACTGCATCGAGGATTTGTGCGTGCCCGGAAAATAGTTCAGGCATTAGTGATTGTTCAGGCTCGCATGAACCAAACAACCACAAGTCAGCGTATATAGAGCGAAAGTAACGAGAAATCACCACTTACACAGAGTTACTTGGCCTGAAACTCCGATCAATTATTCAGGAAACACCCTGTCAGGAAACATCATGAAAGTCATTAGAAGGCTATTAATCACCTCGTTTCTAATTAGCCTGGTTGATTGCGCGGGAAATAGTGAAGCACAAATTGCACGACAGAATACACCGCTGGTAATGGAAGAATTCTTCTCCGGAAATCTAACGGCACACGGTATCGTTAAAGATTGGCGCGGCCGTGTAATACGCCGATTCAGTGCAGATATCGTTGCTTATTGGGACCGGGGCGTCGGCACGATTGAAGAAGATTTTGTATTTGACGACGGTGAAATAGATCGCAGAGTCTGGAAGCTGCAATCAACCGGGACTGAAAAATACAATGGCACAGCCGGTGATGTAATTGGCATCGCTGAGGTTTCAGTTGAAGACGATAGCGCCTTTCTGGACTATATTTTGCGCATTCCTTATGGCGATGACACTCTGGACGTGCGCATTGATGATCGCATGTATCTGGTCTCTCCTACAGTATTGCTAAACGAATCAAAACTCCGCAAGTTCGGCGTTCAGATAGGTGAGCTGGTGTTAGTGATACAAAAATAGAAATGGCTAAGGATTTGTCTCAACATATCCATTTCAGACACACCTTAGAATTAGAGTTTTTCAGCGATTAGCACTTCGTCGGACACTCTCTACACTAGATATGATTGCTCCGCTGCCCTCTAAAACTGGGTAGATAAATAACGCGTTGGATGCCGGTTACATTGTTTTTCGAGTAGGAGACCATTGAAGCATCGCGCGTAACACTAACAATATCTAAACCGATATTAGCCTTTATTAATCAAATAGTTGCATAATTAATTCAACTCTCCCCCCGCCTCCATAGAGCACTAACAGACTAATTTACCTAAGAACCCAACAACCACCCACAAAACTGCAACCAATTCAGCCATAACCGATCAACCTATCAGCGCCCCTCTATTCCCTATAGACAAGCCAAAATTTGCTCACTATTCTGAGTGCGACTCAACAACTAACAAAAAGGTCAGGAACTTATGCTGCCAAAACCCATGTCTATCGCTGTTGCATTACTGACCGCAGGCCTCTCTGTCTCCTTTTCTACCAGCGCGCAGCCGGCGGAAGCTGAACCAACACGTCCCAACATCGTGCTTATTCTGGCTGATGATCTCGGCTTCACGGATATATCGCCGTTTGGGGGTGAGATCAATACACCCAATATCGCAGCGCTGGCGGAGGCCGGGCTTTCATTTACCAATTACCACACCGCAGGAAGTTGTGCGCCCGCCAGGGCCATGCTGCTAACAGGCGTCGACAGCCACAGAAATGGCGTGCCGAATATTCCTGAAGCACTGCCGGCGGAGCAGCAGGGCCACGAGAATTATCTCGGCGTGTTGAACGATAAGGTAGTAACCCTCTCAACCATGCTGCGTGAAACCGGCTACCACACCTACATGACAGGAAAATGGCACCTGGGCCACACGCCCGAGCTACTCCCGTCCGCGCGAGGATTCGAACGCACTATCGCGATGGCGGATACCGGTGCCGACAATTGGGAGCAGCGGCCTTATCTGCCTATCTACGACAAGGCAAACTGGTATGCCGATGGCAAGGAGCACACCTTGCCAGACGACTTCTACTCTTCGAAGTATTTTATCGACAAGACGATTGAATTTATTGCAGAGAATGAAGCAGATGAGAATCCCTTCTTTGCCTATATCCCCTTCCAGGCCGTGCACATGCCCGTGCAGGCGCCGCGTGAATTTTCCGATAAGTATGCCGGCATGTACGACGAGGGCTGGGCCGTCATGCGAGAAAAGCGGCGACAAGGTGCAGAAGCGGCTGGTGTAGTTCCCCCTGGCACCGAGGCAATTGTCACGCCGGGTACTCTCCAGTGGAATAGCTTAAGCGATGAACAGAAACGCCATCATGCAAGACGAATGGAGGTTTACGCGGGCATGGTCGATGCCATGGATATGCATATAGGTCGTCTTATGGACTATTTGAAAACTATTGGCGAGTTTGAAAATACCATTTTCATCTTCACTTCCGACAATGGTGCGGAAGGCTCAAACCTGATCAATGTCGATGCCACTTCAATGCTGGGTAACTGGTTCGATCAAGTGGGTTACAACGCCGATTATGCAACACTCGGTGAAAAAGGATCGTTCAATGCGATTGGGCCGAATAATGCGACCATTGCCGCGTCGCCACTTGCCTACTACAAATTCTATGCCAGCGAAGGCGGCTTGCGGGTGCCTTTAATCATCTCCGGTCCTGGAATCAACAGGCGCGGGGGAAAAACCGACGAATTTGTTTTTGTCACCGACCTGACTCCGACCATTCTGAGCCTGGCCGGCGCCGAAGATCATGGCGGTAGCTTCAACGGCAATACCAAAGAGCCAATAAGCGGAAAGGATTTGTCGAATTTTCTGACTGGCAGCACACAAAGTGTTCACCAAGAAACAGAATCAATCGGCTATGAACTGGGTGGCAACCGTGCGCTGTTTCGCGGAGACTACAAAATAGTTTTTAACCGCAGCGCGAACGACAACGCCTGGCATTTGTTTAACATCAAGACAGATCCAGGGGAGTCTAAAGATCTTGCAGAAGCTGAGCCAGCGCGTTTTGCCCGGATGACTGCCGACTATGAAGCGTATGCCGAAGCGAACAATGTTTTGCCTATGCCCGAAGGCTACGATCAAAGAAGAGAAATTTTTAGAGGTGTACTTAACTAATAACTAGAGGTGCAGGGGCATCGACAAATAAAGCCGCCCCTATTTCTAAAGCTGCCGCTGCAGAAGCTGCATGGAAAGGATTAGGGGACAGCACCCCCAGACTCGGATAAAATTATTCTCCAATAGTTAATTGCTCCAGGCCCATGAGGGAGAAAACACTATCAACATCCAGCAATCCCTTGCCACCGCCGGGCAGCACCTCGATGCAGGCCGCCTGCCCGAGGCCGCCAACATCTACCAACAAATATTGCATTCCGACCCAAACCAGCCCGTCGCTCTGCATCTGCTTGGTATAGTAAGCTTTCAGATGGGCAAACCTGATAATGCCATTGAGCTGGTAACAAAAGCCGTTGCCAGCGCGCCCACTTATTTCGATGCGCACTGCGACCTTGGCAATATATTCAATGAATTGGGCAGATTGGATGATGCAATTGCCAGTTATCGCAGAGCCGTCGAAGTCAAACCTGACTTCTCCATGGCGCGAAACAACCTTGGCATCGCTTTGCAGAGAATGGGTAAACTGGATGAGGCGATCGATAGCTTTCGCGGGGCCCTTACTATCCAGCCTGATTTCGTCGACGCGCAACTCAACCTGGGCATCGTTCTCAGTGACCAGGGCAAGCTCGATGAGGCCTTCACCAGCTTTCGCAAGGTTCTGGCCCGTAGTCCTGGCTTCACCAACGCACATTGCAATCTTGGTATTGTGCTCAAGAAAATGGGGAAGTTTGATGAAGCGGCTGACAGTTTTCGTAAAGCCCTGGCTATCGATCCCGGTTTCGCGGAAGTGCATAACAGCCTCGGTACGGTGCTAGCCAAACTGGGCAGGCTCGATGAAGCTGTTGCCAGCTATGGCAGAGCCCTGTCCATCAATCCAAAACTTGTCGACGCCCATTTTAACCTGGGCAATGCTCTGCGTGGACTGAAGAAACCGGAGGAGGCCGTTACCAGCTTTCGCGAGGCCTTGGCCATAAAACCTGATTTAACCGAAGCCATCGGATCTCTGGGCTCGGTCTTGTTAGCCATGGGCGATCTTCAGGAAGGGCTTGCGATGGAGGAAAAAGGCTTTGGTGTAATAACGTTCATTACTGGCAAGGGCGTCTCAATTAATCAAGGGTGTCTTAATTAATCAAGGGCGTCTTAATTAATCAAGGGTGTCTCAATTAATCAGGGAAGTTCGCAATGAATCGCATCGACTTGAATCCATCTCACCCACTTCCCCATTTTATTGGAAGCTGGTTCATAGAACCGTTGTCACTGTGCGATGGCCTGATCAAGTTTTTTGAAACGCGCCAGGGCTATCAGACGCCGGGGCAAACCGAGGGAGGTCTGAATGCTGAGTCGAAGAATTCAACCGACCTCACGATCCGTCCCCGCGAGCTCGAGCTGCCCGAGCATAAGCCAATTCGCGACTACATCGACACCTTGTATGCCTGTTATGAGGATTACCTTGAGCAATGGCCGTTTCTCAAGTCGATCATGCCGCGCGCGGAAATAAGCTCGTTCAACATACAACGCTATCATCCGGGCGGGCATTTCCTGGCGGTGCATTCTGAGCGCACCAACATCGGCACATCACATCGGGTCCTGGCCTGGATGACCTACCTGAACGACGTCGATGATGGTGGCGCGACACATTTCGTACACCAGAACCTGGACGTTCAGCCGCAAAAAGGCAAGACTTTGATCTGGCCCGCAGAGTGGACCCATGCCCATCGCGGTAATGTGGTGAACTCCGGCGTGAAATATATCATCACCGGGTGGATACATTTCCCGGTGGATCATTCGTGAGGGTATGACACGTTAACTCTCAAAACCGACAAGAACCACTGCAATACGGGATTTACAATGTTCCCAATGCAGTAATCCGGGCAGGACAAACTATGAAAACCATAAAATTCCCAGATCTACTTTCTTCTATTGAGAAGCCATCGCGCGCAGCCGGCTTTATGTTTCTCGTTTCTCTGTTGTTTCCCTGCTTCGCCTTGGCTCAGCTCACCGGCGTTGAAGACGGTGACTGGCGTTACCTGGGTGGCGATGCCGGGCATACCCGCGCTTCGCCGCACCTGAAGCAGATCAATGCCGCCAATTTTGCCGATCTGGAAGTGGCCTGGATCTGGCGCGGCGATAACTTTGGCCCCAATGTTGAATTCACGGCGCGCGCCACCCCGGTCCATGTGAATGGGGTGCTGTATACCGTGGTAGGCCAGCGCCGTCAGGTGGTGGCCATCGATGCGGCCAGCGGCGAGACCCTGTGGACTTTTCGTGAACCCGAAACCATGCGCTACCTGCGCTCCCCGCGCACCGACTTCGGTAAAGGCGTCGCCTATACCGAGCGCGATGGACGCGGCGTGGTGTTGGTGACATCGCCAGCGTATTTCCTCTGGGCGTTGGATGCGGTAACGGGACAACCGCTGGAAAATTGGGGAACCCCAAGCAACGTCCCCGGTTTTTCTGCAACCGGTGTGGTCGATCTAATTCCAGACCTGGTGGACGATTGGCAACCCTGGCTGGACTGGCGCGCCGACGGCGGACAGTATGATCCCGATCACGGCATACCCCAACAACTGGGAATGGTAACGGCCTCGTCACCTCCCATTGTTGTCAACGGCGTAGTGGTGGTGCTGGTGGGTCATGAGCCCAGTTATGATCAAACCCGAATCGAAAACGTGCCGGGGGATGTCATGGGCTACGACCTCAGAACCGGGCAGCGGCTGTGGAAGTTCCATGTCATTCCCCGACCCGGTGAATTTGGGCACGATACCTGGGAAAACGATGCCTGGCGCTGGTCCGGTGACCTGTCGTCCTGGGCACCGGCGGCGGCTGATCCGGAACTGGGCTTAGTGTATCTCGTCACCAATGCCTCCACGGTTCAGGGCTACACTGGGCACCGCCCCGGACACAACCTGTTTGGCGGCAGTGTACTGGCGCTGGATGTCGCCACCGGCGAACGCAAGTGGCATTTCCAGATTCATCACAGCGAACAATGGAATTATGACATTCCCACCGCGCCGATCCTGATGGACCTGACCGTTGACGGTAAAGCCATCCCCGCACTGATTCAAAATACCAAGCAGGGGCTGGTCTTCGCATTTAATCGTGAAACCGGCGAACCGATCTGGCCCATTGAAGAACGACCGGTCATGCAAACCCAGGTGCCGGGTAACTACACGGCGGCTACCCAGCCCTATCCGACGCGTCCGGAACCCCTGGACCCGATCGTGGTAAACGGGATCACCGAAGAATTTATCATGGACTACACGCCGGAGCTGAAGCAACGGGCAGAGGAAATTCTCAGGGAATTCCGTCTCGGCGGTCTGTATGTGCCGGCCTTGCCCTATCCCCATGACAATCCCTACCGCAATGTGGTCGGCTGCGTGGGTGGCCTGAATATCTACCACCCCCCGGTTGCCGATCCCACAACGGGAATCATGTATGCTTCCCACCGCCGCGGCTGTAGCGCGCCCGCCTTCATGGAACCGACTAACGGCGTCGATGAAGAAAGGGGATTACCGGGCATGTCCGAGGAAGCCTGGCGCGGAAGAGAACGGCATACTCCCACCACGGGTACCACCGTGGCCGCCTGGGCGCCCGGCCGTAATCGCGAATTCCTGCCCCAGATAGACCGCCTGCCGGTGTACAAACCCCTGTTCCAGGGCTTGGCCGCCTATGACATGAATAGCGGCGAGAAGTTATGGGACATCCCCATCGGCGAAACCCCGGATAACATAAAAAATCACCCGCTGTTGCAGGGCGTGGACATTCCCGAAACTGGAGGCACCGGCCATTCCATCCAGATGATCATGGGTGACCTGCTGGTACAAACCACCGAGGACCTGAGAGGCGATGCGCAACTGAACGAAAATGGCAATCCAATACTCAATGCCCGCGACAAACGCACCGGGGAGGTTCTCGCCACGGTGGAAATTCCGATACCCGGGCAATACGGCATGCTGACTTACCTGCACGACGGGGTGCAGTACATTGTTGTTCAATCGGGAAGTGTGAAGCGTGGCCAGCCCGGCGCCCTGGTTGCGTTGAGACTTCCTTAACCTGCAAACGGAATGATCGGACTGAACTTCCCCGTCTTTTATTAGACACGTTCTCCCCTGGAAAAATAGTCTTCTCTAAATCTTTAAATTAGGTCGAAGAAAAACCTGGCTGGACGCCGGGTAGATTGTTTTTCAAGTAGGAAATCTTGGCAACACTGCCAGTCGCACCGCAGAAAGTTGAAGCCCCAACCTTAGTCTAAGGTGTGCTTTAGTCAGGATTTTTGGGATGTACTTCGAAGCAGAAAAACCGATGTCAAGAATAAGCCACCGTTTCATTTTCTCCAGCGGCATCGAAAAATAAAGCGGCTCCTGTGTCTAAAGCTGGCGCTTAAGAAGCTGCAGAATTTCTGCGCGGTTGTTGGCCGCCTGGTTAGTCAGAATCACGAACGGATACAGACCCTCGGGCCCGCGGAGGTAGCCGACGAAGTTGTAGACACCGGTCAAGGTGCCACTCTTGCGCAGCACCCCGTCCGCCTCGGGCAACAGATCGGCATAGGGTTTAAAGACTTCGAGAATATGCATCATACCGGCGCCACTGCTGCGCTGGGTACGGGACAGGCCTGAGCCCTCCAGCATAAGCAGGGACTGTGGGTCACGTCCGAAACTGTCTCCATATAAGCCAGCGAGCTGCTGCTGCAGGACAGCACGCGCTACCTCGCTCGTGACAGGGTAGCCACTGCTTTGCGCCGCTAGCGTGAGAAAAAGTTGATTGGCGATGAAATTGTTGGAGTAGCGCAGCAGGCCATCCAGATTCTCGCGCAGCGAGCGGGAACTGCGGTGCTGATAAAACAGCGTCCACTGATCCGACACCGCACTACGATTAAAGCCCGCATCGGATACTGTGATACCCGACTTCTGAAGAAACAGCTGAAACAGTTGCTGAACCTGGCGCAGGCCAGCGCGCGGGTCATCACCCAGATTGATGCGTTGCTCCTCACCGGGGGAAAGCGCCGCGCCGAGTTCGCGGGCAAGGGCTGTTAAGGGAGTCTGCGCCTCGCCCGTGATCAGTCTACCGTCTGCTGTCCAGGCCAGATTCACCGTGTTGAAATTCACCGCCAGCGCGCTGTTACGGGCGGCATAGGGATCACTGGCGCCGCGCTCCAAAGGCAGATCGGGATCCGCTTCGAACGCCGAATCGTCCATCACCAGGCGGCGGACCTGTTGCAGTCCGCGCTGGGCCAGGATGTCGGCAATACGGGCAATCTCCTCTGACACCAGAAACGGATCGCCCAGACCCCGGATCAACAGGTCGCCACTGTCATTGCGATAAAAGTGGGTCTCGAAGCGAAAGTCTTCGCCGAGGGTGGTCAACGCCACCTGCGCCAGCGGGATCTTGAGGATAGAAGCAGGTACCAGCGCGCGATCCGGATTGATGCTCACCAGTGTCTCACCCTTCGGCGAGTGCAGCATCACACTTCCATCACCCGCCAGGGCAGCCAAACGATCCTGCGCCGCAAGCGGAAAGGCCATGGCGCTGCCAACCAGCAACAGGAAAAGCGTGAACGTATGCAGAGTGTGAGAAGCGCGCTTCAACATATTCATTGTCCGGCCAAATCAAAGGAGCAGAGTAGTTTGATCGCCGCGTTTTGGCAATACGGATGCGGGTTGAACGTCAAAGCAGACGCAGCTCACAAATTAATCATCGACCACTTCAAACAACCAAACAGAACCGCTAGTGACCCCCGCACCTGCCGCCGGATTGACTTCAGCCGGGCCGCCGAAATACTTGCGCGCCACTTCGGACATAACCGATGCCGCAATGGGTCCTTCTGTTATGCGATTCAATCTCTGCGCATAAATCTTGTCGTCGATTCGAATGAGGACGCGGTTGTCTTCGTCCATGTAAGTCGGCCATTGCTTCCAGAGGCGCCCAATGGTGGAATTCATGTAACCGCTCACTATATAGAGTTTGCCATCGATCACAGGAACCCACACTGTGCGCGACGTGGTCGGATTCAGGGTCTGGAAATCAATTAATTGTCGTTGCTTAATGAAATCCCAACTAAGCGGTGATGCCGTGACTTCACCACTGCGAAACGGGCCGCCAATGCTGATAGTAAACCAGGGGAAGAACTCCACCGGGCCATCACTAAGACGCATGCCGCCGTATGCCAGTGCGATAAACAGGGCGATGCCGCCGAAGATAAATCCAATCCACTTGGTTATTTTTTTTAACATGGACCTGCCTTCTCAAGAGATAAAATAGAGTTGTTTATTGCCCGCTTTCCAGTGCCCGTGCTTCTTCTGTTCTGGCTCCTCGTAAAATATTGAGCATGCCGTAGTTGCCTTCATGGCAGGCATATTCATACAGCAGCCCCGCCACCTTGGTTAAGGGAATAATGCCGGTAATCCGGTCAGTATAGGCGCGAGAATCTTCGACGGTGAATTGGTATTCTATGGAGTCTTCGCTCACCCTGGTGAGACGCTCGGTAAGAAATTTGTTGTCCGAGGTTCCGGCCGCGCCAAAAGACTGTGTCATGCCATTGAAGTTGCGCGTTTCCACCACCAGGGTTTCCCCGTCCCAATAGCCGCGAGAATCTCCGGACCACAGTCCAATGTTTTCATCCAGCGGAGGACGCCCATCCAATGGAATGATGCGCGCATCGTGGACCATTTCTGTCATGATCACCACGTGGTCTTTGCTCTGAACAATCTGCAGGTTATTGTTGTAAAGGCTGGGCGAGATAGGCGGCCCGGCATTGAAGCCCATGATGCAGCGCTCTGACAGCCCCCTGTCTTCCGGTCCATCGGTGCCAATGCCCCCGGTGATCACCCTGAGCGGGCGCTCGCCTTCAATGTCCGGAGCCAGTCGGCCCTGCACAACGATGGCCCCTTCGGCGTAGGGTGGAAGCCGACCATTAGTGGGATACACAATAATTGAAGTACGCACGACATCGCCTATGCCAGCCGTCTCAACCCAGAAATCGTTATAGGCTTCGTTCAAGCCACCATTGGGAATAGCGGCGTCCGAAAATTCATCGACGGCCACTCTCTTTGCCTGGATTTCAGCAATTTCTTGTTCCGCTAAAAACTCCCGCTCACCGAATTGTGCGGGGCGTTGCAGGGGGATGTCCGAGGAAAAGTTCCACACACCTTGCAGGCCGGGTTGGTCCCATTCCGTAGTTGGCCCCCGATACTCTTCCGCCGCCCAGGCGGCACTGCAGAATAGGAGACTGGTCAATCCAGATACCGCAAACTTTAAATTCATTAGCTGATTCCTTGAAGAGGGTATTAACAAGTTAACTACCTTGAAAAAAATTTCGAGCAAAAAGATGGCGCTACGTCATTCATTTTTCATTGTAGAGCAAGTTGATTTCAAGCCCAAAAAAAGTGACCGCTTCAAGGGGACAGAGTACAAACAGGTTCTGTTACTCGGTCTCCCCTGAATCGGCCATTATCTGTTCTAGTCAGGCAGTGGCATACCGCGTTCCTGCAAAACCTCCGCGAAGATACGGGAGCCATTAACACCGGACGGAAAGCCGGAATAGAGCGTCACCTGGGCAATCAACTCCGCGATTTCCTGTGTGGTCAGGCCATTGTCCAGCCCGCGGCGCAGGTGAACCCGCAGTTGATCGGACTGGTAGCCAGCCAGAGTGACGGCGATGGTGGCCAGACTGCGATCGCGCGCGGACAGTTGCTCGCGTGTCCAGGTTTCACCGTAGACCAGGCCATCGATCAACTCTTCAAGATAAGGTGCTCCAGGAAAGCGCCCCGCCGCGAGCGGTAAGCCTCTGGCTTCGAACACCTCTGCGGCAACGCGTGCTGCGTTCACCGCGGTGGGGAAGCCGGAATAAAAGGCCACGTGGGTGATTATTTCTGCAATCTCAGCCTGGGTGACGCCGTTGTCCAGGGCGCGGCCCACGTGATGGCGCACTTCGCTGGAGGCATACAGGGCAGTACCCACCGCCACCGTAATCATGCTGCGGTCGCGAGGCGACAGTTCCGAACGCTTCCAGGTCTCGGCATAGACTACCTGGTTAAGTAAATCACGCAGGTACGGGGTTTGCGGGAATGCGCCCGGAAACTCTAACTCAGGATCCACCGGTGGCTGCCGCGATGAGGCTCCAGGAGGAGTGGCGGGCAGGCCCCGCTCGGCGAAGACCTCCGCCGCAACCCGGGCCGCATTGACGCCGGTTGGAAACCCCGCATACCACAACACGTGGGCGATAATCTCGGACAGCTCGGTTTGAGTGACGCCGTTGTCCAGCGCCCGACCCATATGCAGGCGTAGCTCGTTGGTGGCGTACAGTGCCTGATTCACCGCCACCGTAATCATGCTGCGATCACGCAGTGACAGGCCTGGGCGTTCCCAGATGTCACCGTAGACGTAGGTATTCCGCACTTGCCCCAAATAGGGAGCGGCGTCGTAGGCACCCGGTGGTGGAGGGGGTTGCTGGGCGAACGTTGTGGGCAAAATCAATAAAATCGCAACGGCGGCCAGCGACCGAAAACAAAGGGGAGTGTTAAAGCTAAATCTTGAACCCGGCATTGTCTGTCCTTCTTCTTATCGAGGGTTAGCAAAGGGATCGGCCTAGCTTGACCTGATCCGTACTGGATAACTCTACCATCCTTTACCGTTACCAATGCAAGCCATTCAGTGAGTAAACTGTCCCGTGTGTATGAATAAACAGCCGCCGATTTATTTTCGCTAACGCGAGCTTGAAAAATAAGTAAATAAAGAGGACAGTAACTTTATGAAATCACTGTCCCCTGAACTCCCTCTGTTGTTTACCCCGACGCACAAAACAAAAGGACATAGCTAATGACAACTCTGCGAAAACACCCCACCCTAATTGGAAGCTTGCTGCTGTGCAGCGCTGTGGCATGCTCTGGCGCGCTAGCGCAAAACACGGCGCGACCCGATCTGGGAGGCGTCTGGAGCAATGCATCGCTAACCAATCTCACCCGCCGGGGAGGTTTGGAATCATTGGTGGTGACAGCCCAGGAAGCCCTGGTCATTGCAGCCGGCGTACCGATTGGTGGTATTGAGGGTGGCTTTGATGAAGGTGATGGTGTCAATAACACGCCTGCCGTGGCCGCAGATGACTTCGGCAGCAGGGCGTACAATAATTTCTGGGTCGATCCCGGCTCCAATCTGGCGCTGGTCAAGGGCGAGTATCGTACTTCTTACATTGTTAATCCGGAGAACGGGCAAATCCCGCGCCTAGAAAACCCTACCACAGATTTTCAGCGTACCAATTTCGGCAGTCGCTACGTGACAGGCATCGGTAACGCCGACGGCCCCGAGGCCCTGCCCTTGTCGGAGCGTTGTATTATGTCTGAAGGTAAAGCCGGACCGGCGATGCAAAGCGGACTCTATAACAACACTTATCAGTTCGTTCAAACCGATGACTACGTGATGATAGAGGTGGAACAAATACATGATGCGCGAATCATCCCTACCTTTAGTTCGGCCATCGAGGCCCGTGCCCATCGCCGACCGAAAGTCTTGCAGCAATACATGGGAGACTCTGTTGGTTGGTATGAAGACGGTGCTCTGGTAGTGGAGACTATCAATGTCAATCCTCAGCAAATGCAGCAAAGCTCCACCGCTATCACGGAAAATGGCAAGATAACTGAGCGTTTTATCCGTTACTCTGACACTGAAATTGTTTACCGCTTTACCGTGGAAGATTCCGACCTCTACAGTCAACCCTGGACCGCAGAGCTCAGCTTCCATGCCTCAGAGGGTCAACTCTATGAGTATGCATGTCACGAAGGTAATTACTCCATGCCGGGTACGCTTGCTGGCGCACGCAGACTAGAAGCAGAACAAAAATAGTGCAAACGGAGCAGCGCAATCAAAGCAAAAAGGCGGTGCCAAGCAAAACAACAGTCTGCTCTATTCACACAGAACCATGCCAAAACAAAGGGGAATGAGAGGTACGCTCTTGAAGAAACATAACGCGTTGATCTTACTCTTTGGTTTTTCGCTACAGGTTTCTCTGTCCGGCTTTGCCGCCGAAGACTATGCCGTACCTCGCACCGAGTGGGGACAACCGGATTTGCAGGGCGTTTGGAATTTCTCTTCCGATGTGCCGATGCAACGTCCCGAGCAATTCGGAGAACGGGCATTTCTCAGCGACGAGGAGATTGCCGCAACAGCGCTACCGCGCTTTCAGTTGGGAACGGCGGACCAGCCGAGAAAATCTGCATCGGGAGCCGAATCCTTTTACAATGACAACATCTGGGCAGAGAATGTCGGCATCGGCAGTAATGTGCGTACATCACTTGTAGTCTACCCTCCCAATGGTCGCTTTCCTCGGCTGGTAAAAGGAATAGAAAATCTACCGGGTGGCGAAGTAGAGGCTGTCGGGCAACGTCCTGTTAGATTTATGATCGGCGGAATTGGCAGGGATGGACCGGAAGACAGAGGCCTGTCTGAGCGCTGTCTCATGGGCTTCAACGCTGGCCCGCAGTTAACCCCAAGCGTGTATAACAACAATGTGCAGATCATTCAGAACAGAGATCATGTGGTGATCCTCGCAGAGATGGTCCATGAAGCGCGCATTATTAAACTCGATGGCAGCCCTGGCATAGATAAAAGTCTGAGACTCTGGTCAGGTGATTCGCGTGGTCATTGGGATGACGATACATTGATAGTAGTGACACAGAATTTCAACGGATTGACGCAAAGCATTGATGGTTTTGGTACGTCAAAGCACAAGGTGCTTACTGAGCGAATTACGCGTCTCGGCCCCCAAACACTGAACTATGAATTCACTATCGATGACCCCTCCACATTTACTGATAAGCTAACAGCTATCGTGCCTCTAACCAAAGTGCCAACTCAGTTGTATGAATATGCATGCCACGAAGGAAACTATGGCATGGCCAACATGCTTCGCGGGGCGCGCAGAAGAGAAGTCAATGAAGTGTCGGACCGAGTGGCGAATCTTTTTCGTGGACAATAATTGAGGAATAACCAGGGGACACTCACAACTTAACGAATACCCGGATTCATTTCGCTACTTTAAGTTGTGAGCGTCCCTCTTAGTTAAAATTACTCTGACCCCTTTTGTGACCCCTTTGATCCAGCCTACCAGGCAACTCGAACTAATGCCGCCGGGCGGGAATCTACAATTAGAAAGTACCGCGAATTCTGATGGTGTACTTCTCTCCAGCATGGCTACAGGCATCCTCGATTTCGTTCGCTGTGCCAGTCAACAGAGTGCCCCCCACATAGCGTGTTCGTAGCCGGCAACGCTCAGACTCGTTGAGATTTGCCGCTTCGAAACGGTAAGTGAGCTCACCCCAGCCCTGAACCTCCATGTAGGCCACGATAAAATCCTCGGTGTGAAAGTCTTCGATCTTGTCTATATCATAGGTCTTGCGGCCACCCGTGAAGGTGCCATTGAAATCGAATCCGTAATTTATATTGCGGCTGTTCATATCATGACGAAAACCAAGACGATAGCCGCCCCTGCCAGAGCGGGGTACACGTCGGTCGATGCCGAGGAAAGGATCAGTGACTTCTGAATCCTGGGCGTTGACACGGGAAGTGAGCAGAATCTGGGGCAGATCGAACATGCCCAGGCGGAGGCTGGCATCGATGCTGCCGCCGTACCGTGTGCCATCACCGATATTGCCGTTAGCCGATTGCAGGGTATTGGCTGTAGAGACATCGATCTTGTCGATCACGTCATCCAGGTCGTGATAGAACAGATTGGTATTGATGACACCGCTATCGTTGTTGAAACGATATTCGAGATTCACATCATAGCGCCAGGATTGTTCCTGGCGAATATCCGGGTTGCCGACTACGGCATTCTGATCATCGTCCATCTCGTTTGAGTTGGCGGTAAAATCGTTAAAACTGAGCTGGGAGATGGCCTTCTCGACAGTTGCCCTGAATTGCAAAGACGGCGTAATGTCGAAGCGATAGTCCAGCTTGGGGCGTACAAAATCAAAATCTCGCTTCTTGCTCAGGTCACCGGACTGTGCGATCTGGGATTCCTCAAAGATCAGGGTACTCTCCAGGGACATACGATTGTTGATTTGCCAATTGTGTACCGCGAATGCCTCGTAGCGAGTTTCTTCGACGCTAGCCGCGGTATTGGTCACAGGGGTGAGGCCTCCAAAATCGCCGGATACCGGCCCCATTGTGGTAAACACTCCCAACCGGAGGGTGGAATCCAGGATGCTCTGGGCGCCTTCCAGACCGAATTCCAGATCCTGACTCGCTGTCAGTTTCATGGAGTAGGATGAACGCGCAATACGTTCCTGGTAGCGATTAAAAGTGTTCAGAAAGAGGTCATTAACATCGCCGGTAGCCGCCACCTGAAATCGATTGCGCACGCGTTGATCTTGCTTGCGGTTAATTATAAATAGAGTCTTCCAGCGATTTCCGTTAGCGAATCCATGCTCGTAGTCGCCGCCTATTTCCCAGAAATCTGCATCGCTGCTTATGTCATCGAAGTCCAGTTTATGGGTAGACGGTGTTGCCTGGTAACCGGTGGTGGCGCGCTCGATTAACTGAGGCGCATCGGTTTGTTGATATTGTGCGTTTAGGTGAATCAGGTCCGAGGCATTGAATCGGTAACCGAGATTGGAGCTCACTTCCAGCGGTTGTGCGTCCGTGGTGGTGGCCCTACGAATGCTCTCATTAAGAGTGTTGTCTGTCAGCACACTGGTTTCATGCAGAATGCGGTATTCCCATTGCGGCGTAGTACTGGCACTCAACAGGTAATCGAAATTGCCTCTCTGACCGCTCAACGACATTTTTGCACCCGATTTCAACTCGCCGTCGTGGTATTGATCCATACTGGCCTCAAAGGCAAGGGAGGAGCGGGATTCAACATCCAGCAACACAATGTTGATGACCTGAGTTCCCCCTCTAACATCAAGATCACCTGACGTGCCACGAATGATTTCGATACGGTCCACCTGGTTCGCAGGAATACGGGATAATTGGCTGCCGCCTTCGTTTTCCTTGCCAGTAATTCTGCGCCCGTTAATCAAAATCTGTTCGCCGCCGAGACCGAGACCGCGTCGATTGGAACTTCCAGAGCCGCCTGACCCATTTTCACGCGCAACAGTAATACCGGGTATGCGGTCCAGCATGTCACCCACAGTGAAGGGTTCCCATTGCGCGAAATAGGAAGCCGCGTAAACCACAGTGGATTCATCCTCCGCTTCCGGCGCCTGCTGCGCCATAGCGCAGCTGAACTGGAGCGATGCAGATAGCAAGCAGGTAAATAGTGGCCATGGGCGAAGGCGTCTAAACTGCATATTTCTTCTCATATGGCTGTTCGATGGTATTTCTCGACGGCTTCACAATGCCTGATGAAAAAGAAAGCTGTCGACTCTGAACGAAATTGCTCGATTTTGAAATTACTAACCCTATTTGCAAATTGTAATATCTCAACACACTGATAGGCACTGACTGTTTCAATTTTAACGTAGTAATTTGTAACAAATTGAAACCTTGCAAGCCTGGGTTGTAAGCAATTTCATTATTCACAAGTATATTTTCAAAATTCGTAACAATGCACGGAATTTTTGTTCAAAAATGGCGCATTCAGCGCCTTAGTCAAAAAAATATTTGCTGCTCTTCACTCCATTCCACGATTTCTCTAAATACGCCAAGAGCGAGCAAACACAAGGCCTGCATGGGTTTTTACGCGCACCAATGTTGCATATAAAAATTGTTAGACAAGACGGATATTTGATCCAGCGCAAGATAAGCCCTAATAGACGAAGATTTGTATTACGCCGTATTGTTCCATCCTTCTAGCATCTATTAAGATTACCTTAGTTAAATTTGCACGCCTTTGTGAAATTACAAAAACTGCAAGACCCAAAACGTGCAGCTCGATGGTCCAGATAGTCCGAATTGAAATTTGTAACAGCAAACTCGTTTAGAAAAGTTAATAAAGGAAATTCTCATGCGATCCACTACTCTAACGTTCAAAGGCCTGTCATTGGCAGCAGCTACGCTGTTGCTATCATCAATGACCCTGGCCCAGCAGGTAACCTTTCATAAAGACATAGAGCCGATTCTGCAGCGTAGCTGCCAAGCCTGTCACCGCGAAGGCGGTGCTGCTCCCATGCAACTGATAAGCTACGAGCAAGTAGCGCCCTATGCTGGCTTGATCGAATATAAAACCGGCCTCAGAGACCGTATGGGTGCCATGCCTCCCTGGTATATGGAGAAAGACATCGGTATTCAGCATTACAAAAATGATACTTCCCTTTCTGACGAGGAGATAGCCGCTATTTCTTTCTGGGCGCGCAATGGTGCCCCCGAGGGCAATCCTGCCGATGCACCAACACCCCTGACATTCGATGACAGCGTCAAGTGGGCTTTGGGCGAACCCGATCTCATCTTTCGAACTGAAGATTTTACCAAGGAGGCGGGCACCCCTGACTGGTGGGGCGAATTACCCGTGGTTCCAGTTGGGCTGGATGAGGATCGCTATGTCAAGTCGGTGGAAATTGTTGAAATCAACGATGTAGATAGAGTTGGCGGCTCCGGTCGCGATACCGTGGGTGGCTTGTGGATATTTCACCACGTGATCTGGAGAACAGAAGTTCTGGACGAAAATGGCGAGCTGGTAGAAGACAGTCGAACCAGTTGGCCAGTGCATGAAGTGGGCCGTAACGGAGATATTTTTGACCCTGATGCAGGGCGTTTGCTGAAAGCCGGTTCGGTTTTCTCCACCGACTCGGCACACATGCATTCCAATGGCAGGGATACTACGGGGTATCTGGAAATTGGTTTCCGCTTTCATCCTAAAGGTTATGAACCCAAGTATGAGAATGCCAATTTTAGTCTCGGCAACGGGGTCGATATCAGCGTTACGGCTAGCAAGACCGATCAGGAGTTACACGCCTATGCGGTACTGGATGATTTCACCAAGATCATTACCTTCGAGCCTCATCTACACGCTCCTGGTGAGCGTATGTGCCTGGAAGCAATCTGGGGTTACACCGTAGAAGTACTATCCTGTGTGGGCTACGATCATAACTGGGTACGCGGTTATCCGTTTGAGGTTGACTATGAACCACTGCTGCCACCGGGCACTGTGCTGCATATTTCCGGTTTCATGAATAACACCAGTAATAACTTCAATGTCCCGGAACCACGCAACTGGCAGGGTTCGGGTAACCGTTCGGTGACCAATATGTTCATCGATCTGGGTATTCGGGTGAAGATGAGTGAGGAAGAGTTTTTCGCAGAAATGGAGGGTCGTAATCAGCGCCTGAATCTTGGACCTAACGATCACGTAATCGGTTGCCCATTGTGTGGGGCAGCGCTGGTGGACCATAGTGTTGCATTGGAGGAGAACTAATCATGACTTTTCTAATAACTAAGCTACGTAAGATCCTGTTCTTGAGCCTCGCTGTGTTCCTGCTGAACATCGGCTTGGTTCAACTAGCGCAGGCTCAGGCCCCACTCAGCTACTCTAAAGGCCAGCATGTTGAACCGGCCTACGAGGGCTGGAAAAGAAACGATGATGACTCTCTTACCTTCGTTTTCGGTTACCATAACGAGAACTGGGAAGAAGAAATCGATGTGCCCATTAGTGACAACAATTTCTTCTCACCGGGTGATCGGGACCGTGGCCAGCCAACTCACTTCCTGCCACGCCGCAATCGCTTTACCTTTGAAGTGAATATGCCGGCGGGCTGGGACGAGACGGAAGATTTTGTATGGACCTTGATCTCGCCCAATGGGGAGATCAGAAGAGCCTACGGGAGTCTGAACACTGATTACATTATCAACCCGATGATCATTGCTTCGGAAACTGGTTCCCTGGGTGCTGGCATCAGTAGCCCCGAGTCCAGGGCCAATGTCGCTCCCATAGTCTCAGTGATCGGTGATGGCCAGCGTAGCTCGCGTGTTGGCGAGCCTCTCACCATAAGGGCTCACGTAAACGATGACGGCTTGCCCAAGCCTCGTGCCACTTCCATAAGACAAGTCGAAGCTGATACTGAAGCGGGAGGGGTAGAAGGCCTTGATCAAGCACAAATAAAGCGCTCACGCTTGTTGCGAAGACCGGGCCAGGCAACGGTGGGCAAGACCAACGGTTTGTTTCTGTCGTGGAATGTATACCGCGGTCGTGGTGCAGCTACTTTTGATCCACCCCAATCCAAGCCCTGGGAAGATACTCGTACCTCGGCTAACTCTCCCTGGGGAGTTCATTGGTCACCACCCCCAATACCCGAGGATGGTATCTATGAAGTCAAGGTGACCTTTGACGAACCTGGTGAGTATACGCTGTGGGCCAGAGCCGATGACGGTGGTTTGTTTCACGACACCTACCTTACGGTAACCGTCTCACCTTGATCATCGTGTTGTTTATCGAGAAAGTTACAAGTTAGAAGAAGGGAAGTACTCAGCGGTTGATTTTTTTAAAATCAACCGCTTTTTTTGGGGCAAAAGTAGGGGACACTAATAAGATAATAACTTAACGTCAAATACAAGGACACAAAAGTAGGGGACACTAATAAGATAATAACTTAACGTCAATACAATCCTAAACGTTGAAGATACGGAATCAAATTTGGGCCTTAAGTTATTATCTTATTAGTGTCCCCTACTCCCTACTCCCTACTCCTACTCTATTTCTTCGCCGCCGAAAAATTACGCGCTTCGCCAGGGCGTCGATCAGATCCCATGGATTCCATCCAGGCGGGATAAGGCAGCGGCAGACGGCTCACTTCGTCCAGCTTTGCCAGCTCATCGGCGCTCAGCTTTACATCGACGGCGCCCAGGTTGTCCTCCAATTGCTCCATTTTACGTGCGCCAATGATCACGCTGGTGACGGTCTTGTTAGCCAGCACCCAGGCCAGTGCAATCTGCGCCACGCTGATGTTGTGATCGCCCGCTATGGCTGACAGCACTTCAACGATGTCGTAGCCCTTGTCTTTGTCAATCGGTGGAAAATCGAAAGAGGCGCGGCGACCGCTGCCTTCGCCATCGCGGGTGAATTTTCCACTGAGAAAACCACCGGCGAGAGGACTCCACACCAGCAGCCCCAAACCTTGATCTTGCAACAACGGAATCGTATCCCGTTCCAGTTCACGCCCGGCCAGAGAATAAAAAGATTGCGTGGACTTGAAGCGCTGCAGATTTTCGGCGCGGGAAACGCCGAGCGATTTCATCAATTCCCAGGCCGGCAAATTGGAACAGCCGATGTAACGCACCTTGCCCTGATGCACCAGGTCGTCGAGGGCGCGCAGTGTGTCCTCAATATTGGTCAGGTTATCGGAGCGGTGTATCTGGTACAGGTCGATGTAATCAGTGCCCAACCGTTTCAAGCTTGCCTCGACGCTCTGCATGATGTGCAAGCGCGACAGACCCACGTCGTTAGCGCCGGGGCCCATGCGACCCCGTACCTTGGTCGCCAGAATCACGTCCTGGCGGTGTCCCTTGAGGGCCTTGCCGGTCATGGTTTCGGACTCACCGGTAGAATACACATTGGCGGTATCGATGAAGTTGATTCCTCCGTCCAACGCCCTGCCCACTAGCTTGTCGACCTCGCCTTGCTGCAGGCCACCGATGGTTTCCCACATCCCGCCCTGACCACCGAAGGTCATGGTGCCGAGACACAGTTCTGAAACAAATACGCCGGTGTCGGCAAACAATCTGTATTTCATTTTCTAGCTCCTTTGGATTTGAAATTTCTTTGCTTGAATTCTTTTGCTCGGCTTATTCGGTTTGGCCACTGGGGACACTAACTATTTAATAGCTTAGCGCCAAGGCAATCCCATAAACTCCGGAGACTTGGAGTCAAATTTTGAGCTTAAGCTATTAAACTAAAACTATTAGTTAGTGTCTCCTATTCTTCCCTTCTCTTGTTCGGCTTGCTCGGCTTGCTCGGCTTGCTCGGCTTGCTCGGTTTGTTCGGTTTGCTCGGTTTGTTCGGTTTGTTCGGTTTGTTCGGTTTATTGCTTGTTCGGCTTGCTCGCTTAGGCCCCCATTGGCACGCCGGGCACGCCGGGATCAGACAGAATTACGGGAAGCATTGATATTGCCAAACAGGCTACGCATCACCATCTTCTCGTACAGATCGATACGAGTATCGCTGGCATTTTCATCCGCAATTTGCGCGGTTTTCATCAGCGCATATTGTTGAATCAACAATAAGGGCAATACCACCCGCTGCCGTAATCCAATGCTGAGACGCGCCCGCGGGTTGTCTTCCAACAGTATACTCTGCTGTGCGACCTTCAACGCCATCTCGACACTTAACTTGAATTCCTTCTGGATGAGAGTCCAGAATTTACCGAAGCGCGGATGGGATTCCATGTAGGCCGTGAGCTTGAAATTGGACTTGCTCATGCTCTGCATACTGTTATCAACCAGCCCCTTGAAAAACCGGGATTGCCTGTACAGATCCTGGCAAGCTTGCAGCTGGCCATTATCTTCCAGCGCCTTAAAGGCTGAACCCAAGCCATAGTATCCAGGCACGTTCTGTTGTAATTGCGCCCAGGCTCCAACGAAGGGGATCGCCCGCAAATCTTCGAAACGCATTTTCTGCTCCGAACCACGCTTGCTCGGTCGGCTGCCAATATTGGCGCGGCCATAGTATTTGAGGGTGCTCATTTCTTCCAGATATGGCAAAAACAGAGGGTCATTCTTGAAGTTCAGATACTCGCCATAACTGATGTCGGCAAGCTTGCGGATCAAATCCCTCTGCTCTTCATTCAACTCGCGCTCGGGCCTGTCATACAGGTTATTTTCAAGTCCAGCGGCGAGCAACTGACGAATGTTATGCATCGCCGCTTTCGATGTACCATAGTTGGAACTGATGGTTTGTCCCTGCACGGTAACCTGAATCTGGTTACTTTCGATTTTTTTCCCCAGCGCCCCATAGAAGGAATAGGTGCTGCCCCCACCCCTTGCCGGCGGCCCACCCCTGCCATCGAAGAAGGCGACCTCAATACCCGCGGCCCGCGAGGCGGCGGTGATAGCTTCCTTGGCCTGAAAAATGGACCAGTTTGCCATCAGATAACCACCGTCCTTGGTGCCATCAGAAAACCCCAGCATTACCGTCTGCTGATCTCTGCGCCGTTTGATATGGGCGCGGTAATCTGGAAAATTATACAACTCGGTCATGTTCGCCCCGCCATGCACCAGGTCGTTAATCGTCTCGAACAAGGGAATGATATCCACACTCAAACTGTTAAAGTCCCAGGAGCTGAGCCGGAACAAGGCGATTATCCGCGCCACATCGATAGCGCCTCGGCAATTGCTGATAATATAGCGATGGCAGCCCGCTTCACCGTTGCGCTGCTGAATTTCCTTTATTACCTGTAGCGATTGCAAGCTGTCCTTGATCACCGAATCTTCAAATTGATCGGGGTCCACCGTACCCTCAACACTGAGCATTAACTGAATCTGTTGTTCCTGCGCAAGCTCGGCAAAATTCGGCGGGAGTAACTGTGGATATTGCGCCATCACACTGTCGAAGGTCGCTTTGATCACTCTGGAGTCCTGACGAATATCTAAACTGGCGAAGTGGAAGCCGAAGGCTGCTATTTTCTGTCTGAAGGCATGCAGCTGTTCGCGATATAGACCCTGATGTTCTCGCCGCAGAATTTCCTCAATCCTGCTCAACTCCGAAAGTAGTTCATTGACGCTCAGGCCAGTACTCGAAGGATTGGTAATTTCCTGATGCAGGCGTTTCTCCAGCTTTTCCAAACAGTCGTAGATACCCTTGAAACTGAGCCGACGCTTGAGCTTTCGAATATCGGCATGATAGCAGGCTATAATCAGAGAGCGGAGCTTGGCGGCAACGTCCCTGGTTACCTTCACGTCGACAAAGGGATTGCCATCACGATCGCCACCTGGCCAAAAACCCACGCTGATCAATTGCTTCGGTGAGTCGATACGATCAGCCAGATGGGGCGCAAACATTTCGAGGATATTGCCGATCGCAGAATAGAAAATATTGCTCAGATACCACGACAAGCTAACCGCCTCGTCGTAAGGGGTCGGTTTTTCATTGTTGAAGAATGGCGTGTTACCAAGCTGCTGTAACAGATCGCGGGCCTGACCGATGTTGTTCTTTTGTACTGCCTCCGCCAGATCTGTAATGATGGCCAATACCTGACCTGGATAAAATTGGGTTGGGTGTGCGGTCAAAATCACCCGGCTACCGAAATTGTCCAGTACCTGTTTGAACTCTTCCTCCAGACCATCGCTGCTGACCCGCTCCATAAGCTTGCGCAGTGAATTATTTTTGTAAGTCTGATGAATCTCCGAATAGGCGGCATCTTCCAGGGCATCGACCAGCACCACTTGTCGCTCTACATACTGGATGATCTTGAACAAAAACTGAATCTGTTCCTTCTCAGTAAAATGCGGTCTGTGGGCCGTGAAAAAATCCTCGACGATTGTCTGCGGACTATGGTTACTATTCAGACCTTCTTGGCCCATCTCCTCCAGCAACGGCAGCAGGGTCCCGGTCTGTTGGATAGCATCCAGCGGCAGGGTTAAAAACAGGCCGTTATAAAGCTGATAACGCAGTTCAACCAGATCTTCGTACTTCTTCTTTACCGATTTCGCAGCCATCTCAACTTTAAGCCGTAGAGTAATTTCCAGATCCGCTGAATGGATCGATTGGCTGCTAGGTTAACACTACTTGATGCGGTAATGAATGCGTTCTAATTATTGCCGCGCCCAATTAGTTCAATATTATCTCGGGCCTGTATCGCAAATCTCTCTTGCTGGGCGATGGTCATACAGACAAACTGGGGTAAATTGCTGCCCAAGGGTTTTTCCCGCGTGCAGACCAATTTCTCACTCTCTGAGCTAACGGTTGCATTGTAGGCATCGACTTGTTTCTGCGATCTGATTCGAGGTATGCCGCCATCGTCGTACATATTTTCGCAGCCAACAAGTATTGCCCCTAGCGCAAAAACAACGAGTAAAGTTTTCATTTTGTTTCCTTTTCTTCGATCGATTCTATGTAATTCAACAAAAAATATTCTCTGTATAATGCTCTAAAACTGAAATTCTGAATTCAGACTAGTTAAGCGCCAGCTAATTTAGCAGTAGTTCGTCAATATTGTACACATTTTCTATCAGCCGAGGTCTATAGGAGACAAACCGTAACTGAAAGGGGCTTGTCCCACGTTTTACGTTAAACGGCCTTTTTGTCAGGACTAAAAGTTCTGCAGCACTATTACTTAAATTAGGCGTACTTGAATTAGGCGTACTTAAATTAGGCGTACTTGAATTAGGCGTCTGCTTGAATTCAGCGGCTATGGTCCCGGAATAAACCGTTGCTGAAGCGAGGAGCCAAACCTGTCAGCAATAGAATGGGACGCTGAATTCACAACACCCCTAAACCACTTAACTCGTGGTATTAATAGTTATTTATGGATTTTTGTAGACTATTTTTGGTGCAACACTATGGGTGACAGTAAAAATTTTCACTATTTTTTGAACCGTTAACCTTCAATTAGTTAAATCCTTGTTTGAACTTCCGCCGCCCCCGCTTGTTTCATATCAAGGAATTTGAGCTTAAGCAGGCCACATGCATTTTATCGCTTTAATCCAGCGGTCAAATGATGGTCAAATAGCGGCTTGTCAATTGGTGTCGTAGATCAGGAATTCTGCAAAGCGGATAGAAGCATGTCGACTCAACACTCACCCAGGTCGGGGCGTAAGTCTCTTTTGAGCATCGGCCTGCTCATCTGCGCCATTATGTTTGATGGGGGTAGCCCCATGATGGGATTCGTTCTCCATCGCGCAGGACTACACCCTGGCATCCACGCCGCAAACAAAGACCACACCTCGCTGAGATTGCTCAAGGAAGTAGTGCCTGGGGCGGACAGCTTCTCCGAAAAAGAAGGTGAGGTACCCGTCTACAAAGCCTATCGTACGGATCCAGCCAATGGCGCGAAGACGCTAATCGGTTACGCCTTCGTGACCGCAGATACACTGCCAGAGCCGAGCGGATTTAGCGGCCCGATAGACAGCCTGGTGGGTATGGATCTCGAGGGAAATATCGTCGGCTTAAGAGTCGTCTATTACAAGGAATCGCTACGCTATACCTGGGGCGATTTTTTGGAATTCCCTGGTGTTCAGGAACAGTATATCGGCAAGCGTGCCGCCGACCGTTTCCTGCTGGGAAAGGATGTAGATGGCATATCCAAAGCCACGATTTCCAGTAGGGCGATGGCTACTGGAGTTCGCCGATCAATCCGCGCCGTGACTCAAGCCTACTTGCCATAAATAAGTGGGGTCAGAGTAAATGAGAACGGCGACATAGATCCATCATCTATAAAACTCGAACAATCTGAACCGGACTATTTGTTTAACCAACCTTCAATAGAGGCTCTTTCAAGTTTTAAATTCAAGCCAAGAAAAGTTAACGGTAAAACCACTGCCACCTCAGGTGTACGCTATAGCTTCAAATTTCTTATTCGAACTTAGTGGTTACCCAAGCGGGCGCTTGCCCATTCTTTGATTTATTTATGACAAGATTCTGGCCGATTGATAGTTAGCTTGCCGGTACTCCCTGAGTTGTTCCTATACGCGAATTGATCCACCACTGTGCAACTACCAGATTAAGTGACCATGACAGCCAATACGCTGTTTGAGACGTTGTAACGTCATCAAGCACCATAGCCAGGAACGGTGACATCAACCTTAATGTGACCGCCGCATAGGTCAGCGCGAAACTGCGAATCATCCACTGCCGATGGGCGGCAATATTGCCCTTGCGTGCGTAGTTCACCGCCAATAATGTGAAAGACCACCACAGGCTAGTCGGGATACCCAGGCCCACTGTGCTGACAATGCCACCGAATGCGTGCCAGGCCATATAGTAGCCACCAATACTGCCAACGATGACGGCGAAAAAATACACGCGACCAAGATAGCGATGCAAGGTGCGGTTCTTTCGGTAAATCATAAACTGGATAGGGGAAATCATCAGCGCTACGCCAGCCCCCACCACATGCATGAACACCAGGAGTTGGGACATATCCAGGTAGCGTTGATGAAAGTCATCCTGCATCGCCGGCAACATAATCGGAAATGAGATACCGTACAGCGCTACTACTACGGCCAACACGGCGCCAAAATACAGCAATCCCGATCTTGCAATATGCCGCTTGGCTTCTTGCTTCAACTCAGCAACTAATTCAGTCATGATAACTCCTTACTAAAATTTCCCGTTAAACACCGCCGCCATGGGAGGTGACCAGGGCTCTATTTCAGCAAGGTTTTGGGGGGCTGGCGTCTAGCTCGTGCCAATTGGACGTGCAATGCGGCCGGATTGGACGGCCTGGGGGTGAAATGGCAAGTTTTAGTGCATGTCTCTGTCACGAAACTGCGAAGGGGTCATGCCGGTATGTTTTTTAAAAACGGAGTTGAAGGTGCTTTTAGAGGAAAACCCGGCTTCTAGCCCTAAATCCAGCAGTTTAATGTCGTCGTCCACCTTAAGCCGATCACAAACATAGTCTATGCGAAAACCATTGACGAAATTGTAAAAATTGCGGCCTTCCTCCTGGTTTAGAACCTCAGAGAGATGGTGAGTGCTAATGCCGACGGCCTCGGACAGTCGTTGCAGTGATAGCTCACTCTGCAAAAAAGCCTGTTGGCTTTTCATATATTGAACCACCGTCTCAAGCAGGCTACTGCGAGTATCTTCATCGAGTGCACCGGCCCCTTTCAAGTCCGAGTCGCTGCCCGGCTCGGGTGAATCCTCTTTAACGGGCGCAGCAATTTTAAATAGCTTTGGATTACGCCACTGAGCCATACCAATGGTGTAGATTAAAACCACAATAAGAAAGTCTCCAACAACCATCAAAACAAAATTATCAGTCACTACCGTCGCAACCGCCTTGGTACTCCATATAACGAAATTGAAGCCTTGTACAATCCACAGCCAATCAAAAATATCCGGGTTAAAGTTGGCGAAATTATTCTGTGCTAACTGTTGGTAGCGATATATAAAATGGGCGGTATAGCCCATATAGACAAACGCCTGTGCGTACAAAATAATCTCACCCAGGGTGAAACGCACGGACTCTGGATCAATACCTTGCAAATACGCTTGTTCTAACAGACCCGGTGAAAATATCAGATCAAAATTCAACAGATAACAACTGGCAATGGGTAGCAGATGCAGTAAGTCTTTTGCGTGAAACCCGTCATCCAGCACAGAATGACGACAATACAGATACAAAAGCGCCCCGTAGCTTGCTGGCAAAAACCCTGTCCAAACAATCCATAGATTGTAAGGCGCGATCTCGCCACTTTGTGTGACCAACATGGAGAAAAGCCCGGCCGCCAGAAAAACACACCAGCAAGCTAATATACGGCTGGCATAACTGACATTAGGGGTAAACAGAAGTAGGCCGGATAACAGCAAACCCTGAAAAGTGCCGATGGCGTACAAATATTGGAGAAGAATGGGCATAGGACATGCAGTGTAATTCAGATTCGAAACTTAGTTAAATACTAAGTTATGACCGCGACTGGCAGTTTGGCCAAATAAGGCAGAAGTGGATAGACAAAAAAAAGCACAGACCCTATTTTCCACCAGTACGGCGGGTTATGTGGCCTGTGCTCTTTTTTGCTGTCAGTCGCTTTAGACGTTGCGAACCGCAGCCGCCATAGCATCAAACACCTCTTTCAACACCAGTCGTGACGACGCAATGTTCATGCGCATATGCCCTTCACCGCCGGCGCCGTAACTGCTACCGGGATTCAGGTAGACACCCGACTTCTCGGTCAGCCAATCCTGAAAGTAGGCTTCCGCCGAGGCTTTGCCGTGAGCCTTGGCCATTTCTTCTGCGCCAATGGCCTGCAATACCTTGCTGAAGTTCAGAAAGGTCATGAAGGTACCCTCGTTACGCGTGTAGCCAACATTGGGCATGTGCTGTTTGACATAGTTTTCGACAAAGGTATGGTTGTTATCCAGATAGGCATTGGCCTGGTCGAACCACTCGGCGCCGTAGTTATACGCCGCCTCGTTGGCTACAACCCCCAGGGTGCTGAGTTCGGCCCGATGGAACTGATTCACCCGCGCCGCCAGCGTTGGGTTTTTGGAATAAAAATAGGCGTTCTTCATTGCCGCCAGATTGAAAGTCTTGCTGACAGCATTGAAGGAGACGGCATTGTTCACCACCTGTTCGTCTGGCAGGCTGGCGAAAGGCACGTATTTATGCCCCGCGCGCACCACATCGGAATGGATCTCATCGGCCAGCACGACAATCTTGTGCTCCACACAGAGGCGGCCGATACGTAACAGTTCTTCTTTGGTCCAGACATTCCCGGTTGGGTTCTGCGGGTTGCAGACAATCATTGCACTCACGTCCGCCGTCATCTTCGATTCCAGATCTTCCCAATCGATTTCGTAGCGGCCGTTAACATAGCGCATTTGACTGTCCACGGTGCCCACGCGCGCACCACCCGCCATGGAGTAGAAACCGGAATAGGCAGGGGTAGTCAATAGCACTTTATTGCCAGTGGGGACGAAGGCTCGCAACGCAGCGATAACGCCCGGGTAGACACCGTCGGAGATAGTGACGGATGCAGGATCGAGATCGACTCCGTGACGCTCACCGTTCCACTTTACGATGCCATCTCTCAGCGGCTCGGTGGTGCTTATGTAGCCCCAGTTGTGATGTTGGACGCGTTCTTCCAGCGCTTCGGTAATGCAGGGCGCACATTCAAAATCCATGGATGCCACACCCATGCCGTACTTGAATACACCTGGCGGATATTTGCCTGCAGGGGAATCCCAGCGGGAGCAATTCGTGCCAACACGATTGTAGGGTGTATCAAAATCGTATTTGCCGTCTCTCAGCCTTGGGATACTGGATGAACTTTGCGCGGAGGCCGTGTTGGTGACCGCCCCTGCGACTCCAGCCAGCGCAGTCATGCCAGCGTTCTTGATGAAGCTTCTTCTATTCAGTCCTACGATTTTTGACATCGTTACTCTCCTTTAGCAGGGACCCTGGTATGGAAGCAACGGAAAGCCAGATTTGGTCTCAGCAATACAAACCTGCCGCTGTTATTCTTTTCAAGCCAATTCGTTTCAAGCCAATACGTTTCTAAACACCTCCACAGCTATTTTCATTTCTTCTCTGCTACCCAGCGAAATTCGACAATGGGTTTTTTCCAGCGGTGGAAAATCCCGACCGACCAGCACCTTCTGCTCCAGACACGCGTCGCGGAACTCTTTGGCCGGACGTCTGATATTCACGAAAATGTGATTGGTGTTGGAATCCCCGACCTCGAATCCCATTTCATGAAAGGCAGCGACCACCATCTCGCGAATCTCGGCATTCTCCTGTGCTTCCCAGGCAATATGTTCATGGTCTTCCAGGGCCGTCAGCGCGGCGATGGCGCCGAGCATGTTGACGTCACCCATGCCCCAGGCAGCGCGGATTTTGGCCAGGGTCTGTGGCTGCCCCAAAGCGTAGCCGACACGTAGACCAGCCATGCCGTGAGCCTTGGAGAATGATCGGGTAATAAAAACATTCTCAAACTCAAGCGCTAATGGCAATGCCGTTTCTATCGCCCCGGGTTTGGCGTAGTTGATGTAGGCCTCGTCGATATGAATCATGGTTCCCGGTGCTTCCCGCATGACGCGCCGCACAAAGCGCTCAACGACGGCAGGGCCGTGCGCGGTGCCGGTAGGGTTATTGGGGTTGCAGAAATATAACAGGCCCGCTCCCGGGGCCGCGCTGGCCAGGGCATCGAGATCGATGCTCAATGAACTATCCAGCGACTGCTCCTCGACGGCGGCGCCGATTTGACGAGCGGTGGCCAAGCTGGTTGAGTAGGTAGGCATCGGTGTCACGAATTTTCTATCGGCAGAACAGAACGCCCTTACCGATCCTTGCAACAACGGCGTGGAGCCAGTTGCCAATTGCACATTATTAGTCGTCAGCTGGTAGTAGTTGGCAATGCCTGCTCTCAGCTCTTCGACATGGTCCGGCGAATAACCGCGGCCCACCCGCTTGTTGATATGTGCATGCAGGGCCTGCATAGTCTTCGAGCCGGGGCCTCGGGCACTCTCGTTCTGGTTGAGATTAATGATGCCATTGTCGTAAATGCCCGAGCTGGATTCCACCCGGGTCTGCGCCTTGGCACTCTTGTTGATGAGGGACGTACCTGCCAGCAGACCAGCAGCGGTGCCGACAGCAATTGTTCCTACAAATCCGCGACGCGTTGTTTTCATTTGATTCTCCAATAGTAGCGAATGGCGCTCTGTTTAGACTTTGCGTTCTTATTATTGACTGCTTGTTTTGACTGCTTGTTTTTATTGACGCAGTTATTTACTGGATTCGCCCATCTTAACGCCAGCGCATTTCAAAATACAATGGGTTCAGCGCAGACCGGACTATTCGAACGATAAATCTATCTCTTTTTTCCCGCCGGACTTATTGACCGAAGTGTCAAAATATCTGATTCTGACCCGAAGCCGTCACTACAGCACTCTTTTTTGCCTTCCACAAATCTCGCCGACCGGGTACAAACTGCAGGCCACCAGGGCAGATATTTGCGGGAATATTAAAGGCCACATACCGGCAGTACCGCTACCCAATTGCTCATTCCGGGATTTCCCGTTACCCTGCTTCTGGACTGGGCCTGGGAGGTATCGCCGAGCGCCATTGCCACTCTGCACATAAGGGGAAATACGATGCACGCTGTTCGACTCACACACACTCTGGCCGCCACCAGCCTGATCTGCCTCATGCCTGTGGCTGCCACGGCGCAATCGTCGCTGGCACCGCTGCTTACAGACTATACCCCGGTGACGGAGCAGCGACTGTTGCACCCCGAGGATCAGAACTGGCTCTCCTACCGGGGCAACTTGAGTGGTTGGGGTTACAGTCCACTCGAGCAGATCAACAGCGACAACGTTGGCGAACTGCAGCCAGTGTGGACCTTTTCCACCGGCATGCTCGGTGGTCACGAGTCACCACCAATCGTCAATGACGGGGTGATGTTCGTCACCACTCCCGGCAACCTCGTCTATGCGCTGGATGCCGCAAGCGGTGATATGTTGTGGCGTTATCAACACGACCTTCCCGATAATCTGATCGCCAACCATAGAACCAATCGTGGTGTGGCACTGTATGGCGACAAGGTCTATACCGCGACGCTTGACGCCCGTGTGGTCGCGCTCGATGCGCACAGCGGCGAAGTGGTGTGGGACACATCGGTACAGAACAATAGTTTTGGTTACTACATCACCATGGCTCCGCTCGCTATCGACGGCAAGATCATGGTGGGCACGTCCGGCGGCGAGAACGGTGTGCGCGGTTTCATCGCGGCACTGGATGCGGAGACAGGCGAAGAGCTGTGGCGCACCTACACCGTGCCGGGACCCGGCGAATTCGGCAACGACAGCTGGCCGGGCGAGTCCTGGCGAACGGGCGGGGCCGCCGTGTGGGTGTCGGGCAACTATGACCCGGACCTCGGGCTAAGCTATTGGGGTACCGGAAATCCGGGGCCCTGGATAGGCGACCAACGGCCCGGCGATAACTTGTACACCAACTCGGTGCTCGCGCTCGACGTCAAGTCAGGCGCGATACGCGCCCATCATCAATATCACTGGAACGGCTCCTGGGACTGGGACGAAGTCGACACCCCGATGCTGATGCCGGTAGAGCGCAACGGCCGCCAGATTAATGCGCTGGTGCATCCGGGGCGCAATGGCTATCTGTGGACACTCGAGCGGAAGGCCGACGCCATCAGTTTCGTCGATGCCCAGCCCTACGTTTACCAGGACGCGTTTGCCAGCATCGATCCCGAGACAGGACGACCCAGCTATAACCTGGAACACAAGCCAGTGACGGGTTCCTCCACTCCGTTTTGTCCCTCACTCTGGGGCGGGAAAGATTGGCCGCCGGCCGCCTACAACCCGGAGACGGGTCTGGTCTATATTCCAGCCAACGAGAACACCTGCGGTGTCATCGAGGGTCGCGAGGTCACCTATATGCCCGGCAGTTCTTACACCGGGGCCAGGTCTCAGTTTACCCTGCAGGAAGGCACGGACCACATCGGCGAAATTCAGGCCTGGGACATGAACACCGGCAAACAGGTGTGGACACGTGAATTTGAATCGCACAACTGGGGTGGCATTCTTACCACCAGCGGCGACCTGGTATTCAGTGGCGGCACCACCGACCGTTTCTTCCGCGCACACGATGCACGTAGCGGCGAGGAGCTATGGCGGTTTCGAACCAACTCCGGAATCATCGGTGTGCCCTCTACCTACTCGGTAGATGGTGTGCAGTACGTGGCTGTGCAATCGGGCTGGGGCGTCGACGCGGCAGGCATGACCGGTCGCATCGATCAAGCACGTGGCACGCGAACCTTCATTCCCCAGGGGGGAGTGGTATGGGTGTTCGCCTTACCGAAATAAACAACGGCGGGGACAGACCACGTCTTTAGCATTGAGAAATCGTGGTCTGTCTCTGCTTATCCTCCTTACTTATTACGGATTAATTTCGTACCTGCCAACTGCCATCCCGTTGACGACACGCAGTCCCGTATACCGTCTCCGACTGTCCCGAGATGACGGCGTCGATAGTGTACTCACGGCAAGGTCCGCCTGAAGTCTCAAAGGTTCGGGTGGGTACTACCCTGTAGGCATTGCCCGTATCGGGATTACTCCACCGCGATGCCACGCCGGTTCTGACCGTCTCAAGGGCCCTGCCCGCGTTCGCCCGGTCAACATCGTCCATGGTACGACCGATGGAACCGCCAATCGCAGCGCCGGCCAGGGTACCTGCAATAATGGCGGCAGTGCGTCCATCTCCACCACCGACCTGGGACCCAATTGCACCCCCAAGCACACCACCAATTATCATACCAGCCTGCTCGCCTGAACCCTGACTGCCAGCACAGGCAGTGAGCAAAATTGACAAGGCGAGCAAAACTGTCAGTAAATATTTAGACAACATTCCATACCTCCAAACTGAACTATAATTACGGGCTTGCAATCATCCCGATTAGCTCTTGTGTTTAATCTAGTATTGAATGAGACGCTGTCGACTGATCCACGTCAATTGAACGTGAAATACGGATCGGCATGGTCTTAAGAATGGGGCCGTAAGAATGGGGTCAGAGTAAACATCCAGTCTGAACATAGGGGACAAACATAGGGGACACTAAGACAAACATAGGGGACACTATTAGTGTCCCCTTGTGCTCATCCAACTAACTTCAGCCTTGAATCTGTAATTTGTTAGATCGAACTAGTTGCCACGTGGCAGGCCTGCCTGGCCTTTTTGTCTTTACTCGTACCGAAGTATCATCGCCGGTCTTACGCTGGCACTCTTCCAGGACTGGGAGATAACAGCGGAGAAGGCGATTAATACCGAGAGGCCAAGACTCACCAGAAATGGCACCAGCGTTATTTCGGCGCGAGCCGCGAACAGACTGGTGTAAGCATTGACTATTACGTAGCCCAAGGGCCAGGCGATGGCGTTGGCGACCATGATGGGTTTGGCGAAATCCAGCAATAACATTCTTAGTAGTGTACCGCTGCTTGCCCCCATCACCTTACGGATGCCTACCTCTTTCCTGCGGATATTGGTAATAAACGTCGCGTTGCCTAACAATCCTATGCTGGCAACGAAGAAGCCGAAGATCGAGATCGCACCGATGGCTGTGCTGATCGAAAGAAAAATGCCGTAGATCCCGTAGAACAGATCATCGACAAATTCTCGCCTGAGAGGAATGTCTGGCATCAGGCTATTCCAGGTTGAGTCGATATGCTGCAAGGCTTCGTTGAGGTTGTCTCTGGACACCTTCACGATCATGAAAGATGCGCTTTCCGGTCTCAACAAATAAATATGGCCCTGCACTCCGAAGGCAGAGAAATCGATGAATTCATATTTACGATCGCTCATGGCGCCAATTATGGTGAGCTCGATCGCCATTTCCCGCGCCGCCTCCGGAGGACTGAGCTGCAGGTAGACGCTATCCCCGAGGGCTGCTTCGGCACTTTCCCAACCCATACTCCGGGCCGCCTGATTGTCGATGATGATGGAGAAAGGGCCGCTGGCGGGAGTTAGCTCCGCATAGGGTGGTAAGCGATCGCTGCCCCGTTCCCGCGAGAAGTCTCGCCCAGCCGTGACCGGCTGTGCCATGGTTTCCGAGAATTCATAGTCTACAAAATGTCTTCCCATTTGGAAGGTGGTGGCATTCAGGTCCGGGGTGCGGGAAAAACTGATAGATGAACTGCTGATGGTCCAGGGTGGTATAGCGACCTGAGTGGTGGATAGCACGCCCGGGTGTTGCTTGAGTTGATTCGCCAGTAACTCCGGTTCCACACTAAAGGCATCGGTAGTCACCGAAATCGAAATCTTGGGATCCAGCACACCGCCATCCAGCTGCTGAGTCATAGCCCGGTTCTGAGCGAACATTACCATCGCCAGAATCATCAGGGTGCCGGAAATAAAAAACTGAACGCCTACCATAATTGCGCGCAGTCGACCGGAATAACCGCTGGAACCCTTGGGACGCATCATGCTCACCAGCGGCACAAAGGCGGTGCGAACTGCGGGATAGCCACCGGCGATGGCCACGATAACCAGCAACACCAGCGCCAGGTTTATCCATAAGCCCGGATTCAGTAGCAGCGCAGGACCCGCGCCGACAGCAACATCCTGTAATTGAGCTAACACCAGTATCAGAATTAACAGCGTCAGCGCCATCGCCACACTCAGAAATAACAGGCTCTCATAACAATATTGCATTACCAGCAGACTGCGCTTGGCGCCGAGAATTTTCTGCACGCCAATTTCCTGGCTGCGCAGCGACAACTGCGCGATCACCAGGTTGGAATAATTCAAACAACCAATCAACAGCACCAGCGCGCCGGCAACGGTCAGGATGTCGGTAATATTAAAGCCGCCGGTAACGAAAGCCATCTGCGTCGCCACCAACTCGTTAACAGGCAGCAGCTCGAAGGTCTGAACCTCTACCCGATCCTCTGGCATATAGGCTTTGACGAAATCGTCCAGGCGTTGGTTAAATTCATCCACATCCACTTCCATGTCTTCGGGAAACTCTATGTAGACGAAGTCCGACTGGTTGCCCCAGCGGTCGGTATCGGGATTGGCACCTTCGGCAATCCTGTTTTCGCGCACTGCCTGATCGGGAATTGCGATGGGCACGTACAACTCCGTATGGAAGAGGGCAATAGGGGATTCCAGGTGGGATGCAAACTCAAGCTTCTTGGCCACGCCCGCGATCACCACATCGTATTTGTTTTCGATCAGGATTCGCTCCCCGACCACATCGGTGCGACCGAAAATACGCAGCGCCGCTTCCTCGCCCAGCATTACCGAATTGGGTGGCAGTTCCTCACCCTGAGCTAAGCCATGCAGGGTTTCCAGCGGAAAGATATCGAAGAAGCGCGGCTCAACATACTTGGTATCCAGGGTAATGGTCTGACCATCGATGGCTACATCCTGTGGCTGACTGGAACTGGCCCGGGCAATATTGGGAATTTCCGGGAACGCGGTGCGCAGATAACGGGCGGCAGGCTGATTGACGATGGGAAATCGGTCCGGCACCGGACTGTCTCCAACCGCTCGAATCATCAGGTTAAAAATCTTGTCGGAGTTGGGAAAGCCCCGATCGAAGCTGTTGGCATAGTTAGACAGCAGTATGGCCGAGATAAAACACAGGAAGCCGATTACCAGACTGGTCAGGCCAATTAATGTATGCAGCTTGAAACGTAGACAGGCCTTCATGGCCATCTTGGTGAAGTGAGCTAACACGGTGTGATTCCTTATTCGGCTATCTGGCTGGAGATTTCATCTTTGGTGTTGTCGGCGACTACCGACAATTTGGCGCTGGCGTCGCCACCGATCACCCTGCCGTCCAGCATTTCGATTATCCGATCTGCCCCGGCGCCGTGTTCCGGTGAGTGAGTCACCATGAGAATGGTCGCCCCTTTGTCTTTCAGCATCCCCAACATGTTCATCACATCGTCACCGTTCTTGGTATCCAGGTTTCCCGTCGGCTCGTCCGCCAGAATCAACTTCGGATTACTCACGACCGAACGTGCCACGGCCACCCGCTGCTGTTGTCCACCGGATAACTCCTGGGGCTTATGCCGGGCTCGGCTCGCCAGACCCACCAACTCCAACGCCTCTTCAACCTTGCGACGCCTCTCTTTCTTGGGAATGCCGAGATAGAGCAGAGGCAGATCCACATTTTCTGCCACGGTCAGATCGTCGATCAGATTGAAGTTCTGAAAAATAAATCCGATGTTGGCCTTGCGCAAGTCCACCAGATCATTCTCCGAACGATGCCCGATTTCCTCGCCATCGAAGTAGTAGTCGCCGCTGGTGGGACTGTCGATCATGCCTACGATGTTTAACAGCGTCGATTTGCCGCAACCGGATGGCCCCATCACCGCCACGAATTCACCCCTGGCGATGTGTAGTTCTATTTGATCGAGGGCCGTAGTCTCCATGTAGGCCGTTCGATAGGCCTTGCTCAGCTTGTTAAGTTTGATCACGTGTAGGCTTCCTTCTTGGTTCGATGTTTGAACATGGTTGCGTGCGCCACTATGTAAGACGAAAGATATTCCAAAGGGTTACGCTGAATATGCATCGATTCTCCGCCTGCCCTTCTTGATCAGTTAGCGAGAATCATGCCATTTAATTTTTCCGTTAAATAACAAATAGTTACGAATGTCTCGGGTTAGCAATCAGCACCCGGGCAGGCTTATGAAGCTATTAAATGGTCAGAATACCCAGCTTTGTTCGAAGCCGAGTACATTAAAGGGGAGGCGACTAAAGATGCCGAGCACTGGATATGAGTAGCCTCGGGGGCAGGCCACGTTTTTACCCTTGAGAAATCGAGGTCTGTCCCCGCTTATTTGGACTCGGCTTCGCGTGCAAGGCAAAAAATCGACTGATAGCCGTGTGTCAACCGTATGCTATTGAGTACGTTATATACGCTTTCACCAAGGGTGATAGACATTAAATTATGCAGAATCCAACACCAGGACCTGGCAGAAAGAATGTCCCGCAACTAGCGCTGACCCGTTTGATTTTGGCGCTCCTGTTCACCCTGCCATCAATTGCGCTGGCGCAGCTGGCCGCACCGAATCTCGCCCTAAGTAATCTGAGCGATGGCATCGGTTTGAGTTGGTCTGCGGTAAGTAATGCATCGGGCTATCGACTCTACTATGCGCCTTATCCCTACCAGGGTCCGGACAGCGCCGACTCGATGGATGTTGGCAATGTACTGGAAATTGCCGGTGACCTGCCTCAGCTATCCGCCTTCTACGTTGCCGTTATTGCTTACAACGAACAACAGTCCAGTGAATTCTCCAATATCGAATACTTCATTGTCGATGAGCGGCATCTGAACTATGACTCGGATATTGGTAGCTTTAACGGATTGACGCTAATTGCGCCAATTTCTTCTAATGCTACTTATCTTATTGATGACTTCGGAAACATAAAACACCAATGGCAAAGTGATACGCCACCGAGGTTGTCCACCTATTTACTAGCCAACGGAAACTTGTTGAGAAGCGGAAATGTTAGCACCGGTTTTTTTGATTCCGGGGGAAAAGGTGGCTTGATAGAAGAGCTGGATTGGGACGGTAATCTGGTTTGGCATTTTGAGTATAGCGATGACGTAAAGTCCTTACACCACGACATCGAGCCACTGCCTAACGGTAATGTGCTGGCGTTAAGTTGGGAGCTTCGTGACAACCTTTGGTCTGAAGTGATCGTTGAAATAAGCAAGCTGGGCAGTGACGCGGGAGAGGTGGTCTGGCGCTGGGATGTATTCGATCATCTCGATGAGCTTGGTCTGGATAGTAGCAGCGCAACAATTGAGGACTGGATTCACCTGAATTCAATCGACTTCAATCATGCGAGCCAGCAGATTCTGCTCAGCAGTCGAAGCCACAATCAACTCTGGGTAATCAATAAGGACGATGGCAGTGTGGCGGCGACGTCAAGTGTGATGCTAACAGGCCAACACGATGCAAAATGGATCGATGACCAATACGCGTCCAGCAATATTACAGTGTTCGATAACGGCAGCAGTTTTTCCAGGGCGCTGGAATTAGATTCCACCCTGCAAACTATTATCTTCAGCTATGGAAACGCCGACAGCGAATTCTTTTACAGTCCTCGCATCTCCGGCACGCAACGATTAGCCAATGGCAACACTCTGATTTGCAGCGGTGTTGGCGGATTGATTATCGAACTCGATAGCGCAGGAAACAAAATCAGGGAAGTTGTTAATAGTTATGGTGGCGCATCACCCAAGGGCACGGTTACCGATATCTTCCGCGCGGAAAAATACGCAACAGGTTTCACTGCTTATTTTTGAGCTTAACTGTTTATTTCTGAGCGCAACTGTTTATTTCTGAGCGCAACTGCGGTCAAGCATAGACGAGGGCCAATTTACTTCACTCGATTTATTTCAATCCAGCCGTATAAAAGCCATCGTCCTTAAGCTTCATACATCGTCGATCCACCCACCACGGTGCGCACGATCTCGATGTCCTTGATCTTCTCCGGGTCGATTGTGTGGGGGTCTTCCGCCAGCACAACGTAATCCGCCAGCTTGCCGGCGCTGATCGAACCCTTGATGTTCTCTTCCCCCGACGCCCAGGCGCCGTTGTAGGTATTCACGGCGATGGCCTCGGCCACGCTGATGCGCTGATTCGCACCCCAGGTCTTGCCATCCCAACCCTTGCGCGTAACCATGCCCTGAATACCCATCAGTGGGGCGAACGGACCCGGACTAAAGTCCGAGCCGGCCGCTGCCATGATGCCGGCATCGAGCATGGTGCGATAGGCCATGCAGCGCTTCATCAGTTCTTCGCCGTAGTACACAAACTTGTCGGGATTGTAGTAGGCATAGGTGGTGAACATCGCCGGCACACAACCCAGTGCCTTCATGCGCCGCACCAGATCGTCTGTTATGAGCGTGCAGTGGGTAATCTTCGGTCGCGCATCGGTACGCGGATAGAGCTTCTGCGCGCGTTCCACAGCGGTGAGGAAACTGTCGATGGCGACGTCGCCATTGGCATGCCCATTCACCTGGATGCCCGCGCGGTGCACGCGCTCAACCCAGGCATTCAACACCTCCTGAGTCTCGGTTACGTTGCCTCGATAGGGCGGGGTCACGTTGGGATAATCCACACTCAATGCCATGGTACGTTCCGAGAACGATCCGTCCACCGTATGTTCCGAGGTAGCGCCGAACTTGATCCACTCATCACCGAAACCGGTTTTGATGCCCGAGGTGATCATGGATTCCAGCACCTCGCCTCTGGCTTCGTAGCTCACCCGATGCAACAGCTCGCCGCGCGCACGCACGTCCTGAATGGCGGCCAGATCGCCGCCTTCGTGGTGCACACTGGTGAGGCCGTAGCGGCTGAACTGCTTCGAGATGTAGGCGATGCCGTCGCGGCCACGGGCAGCAAGCTCGGCTTCGCTGAAACTGGGGCGCGTGCCGATGCCACGCATCGGGTCTCTGGCTCGATCGGTCACCCGGCCATTGAGTTGGCCTTCCGGATCCTTGTCGTAAGTACCGCCCATCGGATTCGGCGTGTCCCTGGTGATGCCCGCCATCTCGAAGGCCTTGCTGTTGTAAAAGGAAGTGTGGCCGCCACGGTGTTGCACCACCACAGGATGGTCGCTTGACACCAGATCGAGGTCGCGCCGGTGCAGCCCGCGCGCGTCTGACAATTTGGTATCGTCGAAGAAGTAGCCTTCTACCCAGGTGTCAGGAGACAGCGTCTGCGCCTTCGCGCGCAACTTGTCGACAATACTGTCGATACTGACGAACTCCACTTCGAAGGGATTGCCCACCAGCACATCGTAGAGCAGTGTCTCTCCGCGAGCGTGGTTGTGACAGTCTATGAAGCCCGGCACAACAGTCATTCCCTGGGCGTCGAAAGTTTGGGTGTTGGGTCCGGCGAGGCTCTGGATATCGATCGTGCTACCCACCGCGCTGAACTTGTCGCCGCTGATGGCAAACGCCTCGGCGCTGGGAGCACTGGTGTCCACGGTGTAGACCCTGGCGTTAATTACGATCAGGTCGGGGTCTTGGGCAGCGGCCACAGCCGCTCGCAAGGTCTGCGCGCTGGCTGTCGTGCCGAGCAGCGGCACAGTCATCAGGCCAGCCACACCGGCACCGCTTAAGTTGATGAAATCGCGCCGGCTGCGGCGGAATTTTGTCATTGCGGATCTCCCTATCTTGCCTATCTTGCCTATCTTACCTATCTTACCGCCTTCTCTATCTTGCCTCCACATGAACGGTCACCTCGACATCACTAACCAAACCTCCATCGTCCGCGCGTCCGCGCAGTACATAGGTTCCTGGTTGTTGAAAAGTGCTTGTCATTACCCAACGTCCATCCTCAGGTAATTCCGGCGGCTGCCAGAAAGGTGACCAGGGCGAATTCTGAAACGCGCGGGTGTCTTCCCAGGTTTTTCCCTGCGGAGGGTCAAATGTCACTTCTCCCTCTCCCTGATAAACATGCCAGGCGAAGTACATGCCCACCACCCGGTCAACCGTGCCTCGAATGGGCGCCCGCATGGCTTTCTCGAATCTCTCCTGTGGCGTGTCATCCTCGCTAAAAGCACCAAGCCTGTATTCACGAGGAAGAGGCTTGTCATCATCCTCAACGATGGCCACCAACTGTAGAGGTTCGCCAACCTTCACCGTTCGCACTTCGCTGCCTTGCAGGGTGATCACCGGTGGCTTGTTAGTTTGCACGTCCTCTCCATTGTGGCTGCCACCACCTACTGTGCCTCCTTCCGACATCATGGTAATGGGACGTAGCGTATAGTCTTTGCGCAGCGAACCGTAGGCCTGCTGTGTCACCCCTTCTTTGGTTAGCAAGGTCCACACCATTTCTTCATTACCAAAATCCGCAGGAACCCTCAGCTTAAATACATAGCGATTACGACGCGGCAGAAAATGTGTCGGTTGCCCCTGGCCGGCCGGCCCCGGGGAAAAGAAATTATTGGGGCCAATTGGAACGTCCAGTTCTTCCTCCCAGTTCTCATTCATATAGCCGAACAGCATAGTGAACGAGCCATCGTCATTAGCCGTCCAGCCTTCGTAAACCGGCGCCGTTCCTTTTCCACCGTCATAGGAAGGCCGGGACTGGGCACTGGCGTTGCCACAAGCAAAGCTTAGTAAAAACAGGAATGAAAATATCAGACGCAACGGATGCGTCGCATTAAATGACTTTCCGGTGATGGAATAGACCCAGCGAGAATAATTGTTAACCCTGCTAACTTTTTTTTGCATGATAATTTTCGACCCGAAACGAAATTGTTGTTGAATACCTGGCTGTTGAATACCCGGTTGTTGAATGTTTAGTTGTTGAATACTTGGTTGTTGAATACTTAGTTGTTGAATACCTAATAGTTCGCTCGCCCCATAACACTTTATATGGGTCAACATGCTTGAGAGTCTCGATTCCCTGGCAGCGATCGAGACCTCTCGTGGTTTAGCTCAGAGCATGCTGATCAGCTGTGAGCCGGCAGTCTTGCTTTCGATCACGAACTCAGGGCTCGCCCGCCTCTTCGTCCATCGGTTCCAATAGCGGGATGTCCGCCATGCACAGCGGGCAGCCAACAAGATGGTCGTTTTTGCCAAGGCCCAGTCTTTCTCGACGCCCTGCCATCTCCTGCACAAATTGCTGGTCAGTCAGACCGACAGATTGACCGAGATGCAAAAACATATTCGACACCGAGGCATTGCCGGAACCCGACCAGTTTCTGGAGTCTACGACGTTGGTATTCGTCGCGACGTTATCCATATATCCAATCATATGTACGATCGTGCCTTTGGGGAGAAGAGGGGCATAGTCGTCTTCGAAAGTGTATTGCTTCACCCAGTTATGGTCATAACCACTGCAGGCCAGTGTCTCGATCTGATTGCCCCAGATCGCCTCCAGGCACATCCTTGCCCCGGGCGCATGTAGATGCGGTTCGAACGAGCTGATCTTGGTGTGTTCTTTAAGTACCGTGTAGGTGTGTAGCTCCTGGTCTTTCATATTGGCCTGAATACTGATGTTCAAACCGTCACCGAGCGACATACGGCCTCTTTTCTGCTCTGGCTCATAGCCTTCCGGGTGGAAGTAAAAACCAATCTCCATATGACCCGTTGTATCCTGACCATTGGAATGCAGGTGATAAGTGGTGGGTATGATGCTGGACCCAGCCTGCAGCAGCCGCCCTGCTTTGGGGTCAAACAGATCCGGATTGCGGCCAAGTTCGTGAACCGGCCAGCTCAGTTCTTCTCCGTCTTGCTCATCGGCTTCAGCAGGCAGTGCTGTAACCCAGCTCATATGGTGAAATATGTACAATCCGCCAACCACGGTTCCAGCTGTTGCCTTTGAATCCGCGTTATTCACCTCGCGCATTTCGACGGCGCTAACATACCGGTCCTCGGCCAGCCCCACGGGCACCAGGTTGTCGGATATCCAGGAGTCAGAGTCACCGCGATTCACCGTAACATCACCGAGTTTAACCACGAGATCCGGCTCGCCGAGGCGCCAATCTCCGGATTCATTGAAGTGCGGGAGCGGGGGCATATTTTCCAGCCGGCCCATAGGTGCACTGTTGTCCGCCCAGCTGGCAATCAGGCGAATCTGCTCCTCGCTCAATCTCTCATCATCCTTGACGTGCTGGATGCCGATATCCCGCTCCAGGTAATACGGTGGCATTGCGCCCATTCTGTCGCGCAGCTGCGTCTTGTATTTGATCATCGGGGCCCAGGGTCGGACCTGCTCATAGCTGATCAGTGCCATGGGCGCCACGCCTCCCGGCCGGTGACAGCGGACGCAATTATCATACAGAATCGGTGCGATGTGCTCCGCGAAGGTCACTTCAGACTGCGCCGTGTCCTCGATTGCCGGCTGTGCGATTACAGCCATTGAGAACAGAAAAAATGAGAGACCTAAGCAGTGAGGAATAGCTATTCTACAAGTGTACATATCGATTTCTCCGCGTCACTAGACAGTGGTATTGCGAGCCTATTAATTTACATCGAATAAAGGGGACATTTACCCCCAACTTAAACCCTGAAATTAACGCATAAATTCCATGAGTTTCGCGATTGATGTCTGCAATCGCTTAAACCCCCAAAATTCACCGCTCCCTTACTCACCGTCCCCTTCATAGTGTACTACGGATACGCGGTTTCAATTTTCCAGGGATTAAAGAAAATCCCTTACCCAGAGGCTAATAGCCCTCGCCCTCGAAGTCCACTGTTTACTGCGCGATCACTGAGGGAAATCTATAACCAGGACCAGTGAATAAGGGGGGTTTGAATAAAGGAAATCAAAGGGGTTAGATACGAGAGTAAATGTCAGCGGCGATTTATCTACTCTCGAAATAAGCCTTAAGCCTCCCCATGCCCTCATCGATGTCCGCAAGCCCGATCCCGGAATAAGCAAAACGTACATAGTGCTGCTGCTCTTCTGCCATAGGCCTGCCAAAATGTTTGCGCGTACAGAAGGAAACATTGGTCTCGGTTAACGCCTCCTGCATCAACTGATTTACATCGGTGAATGCCTTTCTTTCCATGATACGCGTGACATTGGGAAACAGATAGAAGGTGCTATTCGGCGCCGTAATCGAAAGCCCGTCAATTCTGTTCAAGCCGGCGACAGCTGCGTCACGTCGCCTTCGCAACTCATCAATGATGGCGTCGGGGCCGGCGCTATCGCCCTGAATGGCTTCCACCATGCCGCGCTGGATAAAGTGCGTCGTGCAGGACTCCATATTGGTATTCAGTTTATTGAAGACCTCCATAACGGCTTGCGGACCAATGGCCGCACCCAGCCGCCAGCCGGTCATGGCGAAGCGTTTCGAGCAGGTGTAGAGAATCACGCTGCGCTCCTGCATGCCTGGCAGACTGACGATGGACTCGGGGTGTCCGCTGTATTGAATTTCGAAATAGGCCTCGTCACTCATTACCCATAGATCGTGCTTAATGGCCAGCTCGGCCAGTTGCTCCATCTCTGCGCGTGAGGATTGTGCGCCATTGGGATTCTGGAAGTTGTTGTAGATCAGCGCCCGGGTTTTCGGATTGATCGCCTTGCCGATGGCGTCCAGGTCCAACGCGAAACCCGAAGCGGTTTCGATGTAAGCATAGGGAACCGCAACCCCCCCCTGATACTCGATCTGGGATTCATAGATGGGATAGCCAGGATTGGGATACAGCACCTCGTCACCCGGATTCATTACCGCCGCCAGAAACTTGCCAATAACCGGTTTGCCACCGGGTTGGATAGAGACATTCTCGGCGCTGTAAGCAAGCTGCCGCTTGGCTCCCACGTCAGCCGCAATGGCGGCACGCAATTCCGGGATTCCTGCGCCGGGGCAATAACCTGTATAGCCGTCCGCGATGGCTTTTTCGGTGGCCTCGACAATATTGCACGGCGTCGGGATATTGATATCACCCAGATGAAAAGGATAAATTTTATTGCCCTTGGCACCCCAGGCTGCCGCCGCGGCCGAGACAGCGAAGGCTGTCTCGGTGCCAAGTTTTTCCAGTTGCTTCGCTAATTTCATGCCGATATCTATCCCGCACGGTAGTGACTTGTCAGGTTTGCGGAATGAGTTTAGCAGAAACGGCAGGAATAAATCGGACCTACTCTCTACTCTCTGGTTTGCTCTCTGGTTTACTCTCTGGTTTACCCCCTGGCTTACTTCCGAGCCTGCTTTCCGGGCTTACCAGAGCCCCTTGCCGCCGATTTACAAATCCACACCGAGCCCCCTATCTGTCTTATGCTATATCTCAACAGTTCAGACTGCGCTAGAATCGCGCAGCTGTTCGATACCAATTTCGGCGGCAGCAAACTCACAAGCGCGAACGGTTAATCAAGTCATCTTCTACATCCAATTGAGGTTTACCATGTCATTTTCCATGTATTCAAGTTCCATCCCGGTTTTTGTTCGTTATTTAGATAACCTGTCGGCGATTCTCGCCAAGGGCGCTACTCACGCCAGTGAAAAAGACATCGATGGCGCAATTCTGGTCAGCGGCCGACTGTATCCCAACATGTTCCCACTGTCGCGCCAGGTGCAGATTGCCTGCGACGTGATTAAGGGTGCAGCGGCACGGCTTTCTGGCGTAGAGGCTCCGAAGTTTGAGGATAACGAAGCTAGCTTCGAGGAATTGCAAAGCCGAATCAGCAACACCATAGAATATTTAAATTCTGTACCGGAAGATAAAATCAACGGCACTGAAGACAAGGAAATCAAGATGCAGGCCGGCCCGAACGAACTCGAATTTATTGGCAGTGATTATCTCACGCTATGGGCTTTGCCGAATCTGTACTTTCATGTAACCACGACTTACAACATTCTTCGCCACAATGGTGTGGAGCTGGGCAAGATGGATTTTCTGGGGGCGCAGAAGGGGCTGTCTTAGAACTATCCAAACTAATTAAAGCTATCTGAAAGAAAGCTATCTGGAAAAGCTATCTGGACACCCACAAAAATTTCACCACATGAATTAGTACTGCAATGTAGTTTCATTAATAGCTAATTCTTGTGGGTGTCCAATTTTCTCCCTTATTTTCTCCCTTCCAATTTTCTCCTCCTTGTGGGTATCCAATTTACTTATCTGATTTTCTTCTGCAAACTACTTCCCACTCTTTCCCTTTTTAGTCTTTAATCTTTGCAGCCAGGCGCGTATCTTTAACTAAACCAATAACGAGAATCAATCCGATGCAATCGACTCCCCGATTACCCCAATTTTTCTTTTTACTGTTGATAGGCTTATCCAGCACTGTGACCTACGGCGCCGATAACGGCTGGGTCACGCTAATAGATGGCACACAAGGCATGGAGAATTTCAATATCCTCGGTGATGCCAACTGGTCAGCACAGACGAATGCCATTCAGGCGACCGAAGGTAGCGCGGCTTCTTTTCTCGTCAGCAAAAAGAGCTATAGCGATTTCTCCCTGCGAATAGCATTCTGGGCCAGTAAGGACGCTAACAGCGGCATCTTCATGCGCTGCCAGGATCCATCGTCAGTAAATGACCGAAATTGTTACGAGGCGAATATCTTTGATCAACGCCCCGATCCTTCCTTCGGCACCGGAGGCATTGTGCACATCGGGGCAGTTGCTGAGCCCAGGCCTACCGCGGGCGAAAAATGGAATATTTATGTACTCACTGTGCAGGGCGATCATCTGCTTGTGGAATTGAACGGCAAGACAACAGTCGACGTGCGAGACAGTCAGTTTAGCCGTGGCCCCTTCGCGCTACAGTGGGGACGAGGCGCCCTGCGTTTTCGTAAAGTTGAGATAAAAGAGTTGTAAAACAAAGAGTTCCCCGGGGAAGTGGCTGGAGGCCCGGCATGAGTGGTCGCCGAGGGGGCGAAAACCGCGCCTCTGCTGGCGATATCTCGCCCGTTTAATCTCGCTCAAGACTTCAGATGTAAAGTGATGTGAGAGAAGGCAGGTCAAAAAGATTTGCATTTATCCCACCTTTTTCGTTAAATAGCTCTCTGTAGAAAGCCATCCCTCTGATTTAAGATCGACGCCGATTCGTCAGTGAGTTCGCTGTGCGAGTAGTCTGCAAAGTAAGTACATCATTCCCTGTTTTGAGCCCTTATTTGAGTACAATCCATGAAACAACCCCAATACTCCAAATTTTCACCCCTCACTGTGACTGTCAAACAGAACATCCGCCAGCTTCGGCGCGGGGCCGGATATTCCATGAACGAAGGCGCCCGATTGATGGGTATTTCGCGCAAACAACTTGAGGATATCGAAACCATCCGCAATTATGGCAGCCACATCGATTTGGAAATTCTTGCCAAGATGACGGTGATCTATAAGGTGTCACTGGATGAGTTAGTCGGTGACTTACCGCAAGACAATTACTCTGACCTATTCGAGAGGCCTCGTAAGCGGCGCGGTCCTGCTGCCGGATAGCTGGCCAAGAACGCACCAATCTCTGGTCGACTATTTTCTTTTAAACTGCGGCCCCAAGTGTGACTGCCCGTCATGCTGCTTATCAGGGTCGCAGTGGCGGCTGTCTGCTTTTTCGAACACGATTCAGGCCAGCTTCTCCTTTCGGGATTGCCCCAGCGGTTAACTTGTTAAACCCTGCATTTAATAAACCCCTGGCGTCCCTCTCCCTCCCGCCAAATTACTTCTTGTCAGTTTGTAACAGAAGCGATAAATCGCGGGGTTTTTTAAGTACAATCCCCTCCCATATTCCTGCCGAGGCCTGAAACCTCGTAACTCACTTAACAGGCTGTTGTTTATGGTTGCCTTTACCCTTGCCCCCTGCTTTTCTCTGATCCGCCTTGGCCAATCGGCTCTGCGCTCAAAAATGGCTTCGGCGCCGAGCCTTGTGGCTCTGCTTATACTCGGCTTTCTCCCTCCGTCGCTGCTGGCACAAACTAACGAGGGCGACAACTCCACAGTTATTTACCCGGCAGAATATTTTATCGAGTACGCGCCGATTACCGCGAACGACATGCTGGATCGTATTCCGGGCCAGGGGGCATCGGGCAACTCCAGTAACAGAGGCGGAAGTGGTGGCGTTCCCGGTGGCAACCCCTCATCCGGTGGCCGTGGTCTGGGCAGCGGGAGCAGCGGCGGCAACGAAATTTTGATCAACGGAAAACGCACGGCGGGCAAGAACAATCGGACCAGTGGCCTGTTAGAACGCATCAGTGCCGAACAGGTGAAAGAGATTCAAATAATACGTGGCACCTCCGGAGATCTGGACGTGCGCGGTAGCGGTCAGGTGGTAAATGTCATCCTGTTTGAAGAGCTGAGCTCCAACAGTATCTCCTACCAGTTCAGTGTTCAGCGTGCGCAAGACGGCGAAATCAATCCCGGGGGGTCGGCTTCACTGAGTGGTCAGAACGGCAATCTCAGCTATTTGTTCAACGCCGGTAGCAGTCCCCGTTACAATCATTCTATAAGCCTCGAAAGCAGCATACTCGGCGATTTCTTGGCCAACGACAGAGTGCGGGAAGAACGCACCCGCGATCAAACCAATAATGAGTTCAGCATGAACCTGGGCTACGATATCTCCGGCAGCAGCAGTCTAAGATTCAATGCGCTGTTTGCGCAGAATGACGACCCCAGCTCTGTCGATCGTTACACCACTAACTTGCGCGTACAGCCCAACACCCTAAGCACCGAACGCGAGGACATCCCCGGCGAAAGAGACAATTGGGAAATAGGCGGCGACTATGAATTCACCCGCGCAAACGGCAACCGGTTTAAATTATTGGCCATCGCCAATCAAAATAACCAGGCGGCGATACGCGAACGCTTCACTCTCTTGAGTGACGGCAGCAAAGAGAAAATCCTGTTTCTGAATACAGACAGCGTAACGGAAGAGAAAATTCTGCGTGGGTCTTACACTCTGGATATTTTCCAGGGCCAGAATATCGAATTTGGTTTGGAGCGCGCACAGACCACGCTGGATTCCTCACTCGCCCTGGGTCTGGCCATAGATGGCGGTATTACCTCCGCCGCCGTAGGGGGACTGGTGCCACAGCGTGTGGCCAACGCCAACTCCAGGGTAGAAGAAATACGCTATGAACCTTTCCTTATTCATAACTGGATTATCAATCCCAAGATGTCATTGGAGACAACCGTGTTGTATGAAACATCGGAAATCTCCCAATCCGGTGATGTCTCCAATAAGAGGGATTTTAATTTTGTAAAACCAAAAATTGACTTCCGCTACGACCTCACCCCCACATTACAACTGCGCGGTGGCATAGAGAAAATAGTAAATCAATTGAGCTTTTCTGATTTTGTCGCCGCCAATGACGAACAGGACAACGATGCCTCGACTCAGGCAGGCAATGCACAATTAAGACAGCAATGGCAGTGGCGTTATAATTTCAACACCGAGTATCGACTGCCCGATGATGTCGGTGTAGTCAGCACCGAGCTTTACTACGCCAAGCATGAAGACATAATCGACCGCATTGATGTATCCATCTCCGAGAACAACTTGCAGTCCGCCAACGGGAATATTGGCGATGGCACCGAGTACGGCATGAACCTCAATGCCAGCATTCGCATGGGTATGATCAACTTACCCAACTTACTGGTGAATGCCTCTTTTAATTTACAAGACTCCGAAGTGACCGACCCCTTCCTCAATATAGACAGACGCTTTCAACTCTATCAGCGTGGTCGCGTGACCCTGAGCTTCCGTCATGACTTACCCCAGTGGCACGCCAACTGGGGTATGCAATATTTTGATCGCATCGATGGTGGCATGTTCCGCTATGACATAGACGATATTGAATTTGAGGTCGGCAAACCCCGGATAAATTTGTTTGCCGAGCATGTAGACACGCGCGGGCTAACTTATCGCGTGGATATTGGCGCGATTACCGATAACTCTCAATGCCGACGGCGTACGCGTTTTGTAGGCAGAATTTCCGCGAATGTGCTTGAAGAAATTGAGTCCAGATGTACTTATGGTGGAAGAGAGTTGAGCTTCAGGGTGAATGGGACTTTTTAAAGGAATCCAATAAACAGCTCTATCCTTTTTTTACTTTTCCCGAATAGAGACCTGAACTCGATTGTTTTCAAGTCCCCCGACCTTGTGTAAACTGCCTACTCTAATTCTTGCTTGAGCCTGTCGGCTCCACGAGGGGATATGCTTACCATTGCGACTGACATTGCCGCTCTTGCAGTAGTGCTATTGGTGCTTACCACGATGGTCTGGTTTAAGCGCGTCGACCGTGTCGCCATTCCCGATAACCGTTTTGTTTTTCTTCTACTGTGGTGGCTTGCGGTCCTGCTTGGCGCGGCCAGTTTTTTCAGTTCACAGGCAAACTGGTTAAGCGGCATCTACGGCGCACTCGCCATTCTCGGCGGGGGCACGCTGCTAGCCTTGTACGCGCTTCGCAAGCAAGGCGTTGGGGAGGAGGCTATCTCGGTTGGCGAAGCAATTCCTCACTTCTCAGCCATGGACGAGGAAGGCGTAATCTTCGATTCCCTGGCTATGGCAGGCTCACCCGTTCTGCTCAAATTTTTTCGTGGCCACTGGTGACCTTACTGTATCGCCGAGTTACGGCGATGGGCAGAAGATTTAAGCGCCGATCTTAATGCGCGCGGCATTCAGATTGTGGCGGTTTGCACGGATACACCTGAGCAGATAGCGAATGGTCGCAAAAAACACGGACTCAAGGGGACTTTCCTGGCCGACCCCAAGCTCGAGGTGACGGATCTTTTTGGGCTGCGTAATCTCAATACAGCGCTGCGTCCGCCGGGGCTACCGGGACTACCTATTCCCACCACATTGCTTATTGATAGCGAAGGCATAGTTCGCTGGAAGGACCAATCGGCCGACTATATGCAGCGCAGTAATCCCGACTACGTGCGTGCTGCACTCAATGAATATTTTTGAAGAAGCTGTTTTGCTAAAGGATTCGAATAAAGGGGTTTGAATAAAAGTATGCGGATAAAAACCGCCTGTATTATTTTTGCACGCAATACAGCAATTAACTCAACCTGACCCCTTCCACTGTATAATGGTGAGATCGGGAAAGCGCCGATGCCTAATTTAGATGTTGTCTAAGGTCTCGCCCGCACGTACTTCTCGAAGCGCTGGCGGCCGACTTGCCCGGCGTAGATGTTGCCCTCGATATCTGATGCCAGAAACTCGATACCGCTACCATTTGGCACTTCGTAATCGGGAATGAATTCTGTTACCCAACCCGTCTTCGCATCGCCGATGCGAATGCCTCGCTCCCAGCCACGATTCCACTGCGCGCCCGACATACCGTCGGCCACCAGAATCTTGTCGTTCGGGTCTATCCAGATACCGCTGGGGCGACCGAACTGAGTCCAAATATCCAGCAACTCCCCCGCCTGACTGAATATCTGTAAACGATTATTACCTCGATCCGCCACGAAGATCCGACCCTGAGAGTCCATCTTGATATCGTGAGGATCGTTAAAACGGCTGGCCTCTCGACTCAGTGAATCGATGCCGCCACCGAGTTGCAGCAACAGATCGCCCTCGCTGGAGAATTTCATCACCCTGTTATTGCCGCCCCGATGGCCGTCAGTAATCCAGATTTCGCCGTTCGGTGCCACCAGCACCGCCGCCGGCCCGTTAAAATGCTTGTCATCGTCCCCAGGGATGCCCGCCTCACCCAGCCGCATCAACACCTCGCCGTCCTGATTCAGCTTCAGCACCTGATGGCCCATTCCCAAAGCCGCACCCGGCTCACCACGCGCATCTCCCGCCGGCGCGCCTTCGGTCACCCAGAAATTGCCCTCGTCATCTATGTCAAAGCCATGGGGCCAGGCGAAGAGACCGGCGCCGATACTCTTCACAGCGCGACCTTCCTTATCCAGTTTATGAATCGGGTTCAGTGATGAGCCAGCACATTGATTAGTGCCGCAGCGTTCCAGAATCCAGATATGCTCGCCGTCAGGGTCGGGTTGCACACCAGTGACGATGCCCATGGCGCGGCCACCGTCCAGTTCTCCCCAGTTGTAGATGACCTGATAGGGATTGTCCCCTGCCTGAGCAGTCGCCTGCCCGGCAAGCATAGCCGCACAAACCATGATCCAGGCGGCGGATAATCGGTGGACGCCAGCATTCAGATTCTTCATCGTATTCTCCTCAGCAACAGAAACATCCGGGACAGAGACACGGACAGGGGACACTAATAAGTTAATAACTTAAGAATTATGTGAGCCCAAATGGCGGAGGGAGTTATTTTATTAACTTATTAGTGTCCCCTACTATTTCTATCCCTACTATTTTATTAACTTATTAGTGTCCCCTACTATTTTATCTACTCGGCCCCACTGCTTCCAGCACTCAAGCTCTCTGCGGTTGGTACCGACTGTAGATCACCAGGACGATGCCGCCCAGTATCAAACAGGTCGAAAGCAGCAATCGAGCCGTGATGGGCTCTGACACTATCACCACACCGCCCATGGCCGCAATGATCGGCACGGACAGTTGCACTACCGCCGCCTGAGTTGAAGACAAGCCTCGCAAGGCACTGTACCAGATTGTGTACCCCACACCCGAGGCCAGACCTCCTGACAGCGAGGCCAGTACTGCGCCTTGCATCGATAATTCTGCTTGTTGAAATGTGAGCAGCAACAGGATGAGGAGGAATGGAATTGTTCGAACGAAGTTGAAGGTCGTATCCATGAGCGGGCTTGCTGAGCCTCGGCCCTTAAGCGTGTAGATGCCCCAGGCAATTCCAGCGCTGGTCATTAACAGGAATCCCGTAAGCGACGGGGCCGACACGCCGGGCATGACTAGATAAACAAAGCCGGCGAACGCGACCACAACCCCGGCCCATTCCAACCGCTGCAAACGAGTGCCGGTGATTAAAGACCACAGGATCATAGTGATCTGTACCGAGCCAAATAAAATTAACGCGCCAGTGCCCGTGTCGAGCGAGATATAGGCGAATGAAAAAGTCACGGCATACAGAAAAAGCATTGCACCGGCCTGCCAACTGCCTCTGCTTTGGATTGATTCCGATTTGCTTGGGGTTGCGGCAATAAGTGGCGCCGCAAATGCTGCGATGATAAACAGAACGATGATACCCGCGATCAGGCGAATTACGGTAAAGCTGGCCGCATCGATGGTGCCGCCACCCAGCGCCAGCCTGCACAGCACTGAATTGGCAGCAAACGCAATCAGCGCCAGAGTAGTCAGGATTACTGTTTTCATCGAGTGCTGACCAATTTTTAAATTGGATCTAGCAGCCAGAATGGCCGCAAGATCCCAGGATTAAACTGTCACCGCTAAACCGGGCACTTCCACCTCCGCCTAGATCAGACCAACACAATATCGGCTCGCATGCTGTAAAAAATAAAGAGAACTTCTTCCTGTTCTCGCTGACCGATACCATTTTTCTGCAAGGCGGCTAAAGCATCACTCAGCACTGCCATAAACTCCGCCGCCGAAATATTCATACCCTTGTGGGTGGCCAGCATATCTTTACCTTTATAAACATCGGGTCCACCGGTACCTGCAATAAAGAAGGTAGCGGCACCGTTCTTAAGAGTGCTGGCATCTTTTCCTGAAAATCGTGTAGAGATAGCCGGATTCGCTAAATGGATATCAACTAAATCACCAGCAATTTTAGTGATACCTTCCGTTCCACCTAGTCTTTCATAAAGAGATTCGCTCATTGTGTATCCTTATAGGCTATATGCAAAGTTAATTATTCTGGACCAAGTGTACCTCTAACAAGTGATATGCTCCATATTATGTGAAGAATTCATAACCACGCTTATAAGGTATTCTTTTGGCGGCAATTTCAACCGGTTAAGAGCAGAGGAAAACAAACAGGATCAGAGCCTGGCTCCCGAGACATTGCTCCAGCGCCTTATTCCGACCTCAATACAGGCAGGCCTTCCTCGTTCCAGCGCAGTAAACCGCCATTAATACTGGCTACTTTCTGCCGGCCGGCTTCGCGCAATACATTGAAAGCCAATACTGATCTTTTGCCGGAGCGGCAGATGGTCATGATGGGTTTATTTTCCGGTATTTCACTCATGCGTTCACGCAGTTCATTCATCGGAATCATCTGCGCGCCTTCAATCCTGGTGCTCTCTTCGGCGGTTTCCGCCCGGGTGCGCACGTCCAGAATATGGACGTCACTCCTATGACTCGCCACCCATTCTGGAGAGATTTCCAGTACGCCGCCGTAGGTTGTCACTACAGGCGCCCAATCGGGTCGCTTGGGAAGCTGATCATCTTCCGGGCGCCCGGCTTTGAGGTTAGCCGGCACCGCAATTTCCAGTTGTTTAGGATGGGGCAGTTGCATGTTTTCCATATAGCCGACAAAGTCAGTTTCATTCGCTTGCCCGCCAATGCGAGGATTCAATTTTTTCTCCTCGCCGATACTGCTGGCAGTACGTCCTGCATAATCGTGTGCGGGATAGACGACGCATTCATCCGGCAGCACAAACAGTTTATCCTTAATGGAATGAAATAGTTTCTGTGCCGAGCCCTGCTGAAAATCCGTACGGCCACAGCCGCGAACCAGGAGACTGTCGCCGGTAAATACCATCGATTCATCATCCAGCAAGAAGCTGATACAGCCGTCCGTATGACCCGGCGTCTCTATAACCGTTAAGGCATGTGCGCCAAATTCCAGCTTGCTACCCTGACTCAGACGTTGACCCAGCGGTTCGATGCCCGAATGCTCTGATGCTCCGATTTGGCAACCGGTTGCATGTTTTAATAACCAGGCGCCGGTAACGTGGTCGGCATGGCAATGGGTTTCCAGACAGGCAATAAGCTCCAGTTCCAGTTCACGGATCAGAGACAGGTCGCGCTCATGCTGCTCGTACACCGTATCGATGAAAACGGCCTGACGGGATTCAACATCCGCCAGCAGATAGGAAAATGTCGCGGATGCTTGGTCAAACAGCTGTTTGAAGATAAGCGTGTTAGTCATATTGGCTTGTCCATTGTCGAGCACTTGGGCTGCCCATATTCTAGATGACAAGCCCGCACTATTCTACCGTGAGGCTGGATTTACGCTCAAATTCGAGCTCACAGCAATGCAGAACGCGCCGCGTCAGCGCAAAATCTGGCGCCGCGTCAAAAACACACGCCGCAAAGCTAATTCCCTTGCCAAGTGCCCAGAGCAGGCGTAGCTTTTATCGTTGCCGTAATGACTTTTCACCGCTAACCAAAGTACTCTCCGCCGTGACCGATGGGGCTTAAGAATGGAGATCCCGAATATCAATGGGTAGATTTTAAATTTTCCAAGCCCAAGTAGAAGTGAGATGATGTGCGAACACCTGCTGATGACTGAAAGCCAATATAAAGACAAAGTAATTTTTAGAGAAAGCTATTATGAATATTCTTTTAAAAAAATTGCTATGGCGTAGATTCTTCGGCATTACCCTCGTGTATACCGTGACATGTCTGCTGCTGAGCACAAATCTTTGTGCGGCCGAGAAGCAGTGGGTAACACCACGAACCGAACACGGCTATCCTGACCTGCAAGGCCTCTGGGGCAATCGAACCCAGACGCCATTTCAACGCCCTGCGGCGCTGGGAAACCAGAGCACCTATACGGAAGAGGAAGCGCTGGCCATGGAAGCCGCGCAACAGGAAATTGACCGACTCAAGTTTCTTGACATCGATCCCGAGCGGGACGCGCCCCCAGCTGGTAATTTTATCGGCAACCAGGCGGATGACAATTTTGCCGATGTGCGGACCAATGTGACCCGGGTAAACGGCGAATACCGGACCTCCCTGATAGTCGATCCGCCCGATGGTAGATTTCCCTTCGTTGAAGGAGGAATGAACAAGGATATTTATGGCCACTGGCGAGCCCAGGGATTTGGCCCCTCCGATGGTCCGGAAATAAGAAGCATAGGTGAGCGCTGTATAACAGCGAATGGAACTATGCCGCCCATGGCGGTGATCACCTACAACTCTAACGTACAAATAATTCAGACCGAAGACTATGTGATGATTATGGGAGAGATGGTTAACGATGCGCGAATAATTCGTTTGAACAGCGAGCATCAACCCGCGCACATCAAGAAATGGCTGGGCGATTCCCATGGCTATTATGAGGGGGATACTCTGGTTGTTCACACGCAAAATTATCGCGCGGAACAGTCTAATATGAGACTACGCTCTTCCGAAGCCTTGCAAGTCACCGAAAGATTTACTCCCATTTCAGATAAGGAAATCTACTACCGCTATACGGTAGATGATCCAGTGATTTATAGCCGACCTTTCACGGTAGAGCTGCCTCTACTGAGAAGAGCTGCCGACGAAAAACTGTATGAGTTCGCCTGTCATGAAGGTAATTATTCCATTCCTGGCATACTTGCCGGCGCCAGAAGGCAAGAGCAAGAGCTAGAAAATAAAAAATAAAAAATAAAAAATAAAAAATAAAAGTATTCAACAACGAGAAGAGAGGACGTTTTAATGATCAAAGTCAGCGTGTTTTATCCCAATGAAGAAGGCAAGAGTTTCGACATGCAGTACTACTGCGCTAAACACATACCACTGGTCCAGAATTGCCTGGGGGCGGCGTTAAAGAACACGGCTGTCGAACAGGGGTTGGGCGGCGCAGAACCGGGATCAGAGGCGATCTTTACCGCAATGGGCCATTTGTATTTCGATTCGGTAGTGGATTTCCAATCTTCCTTTGGACCCCATGCCGAATCGATTATGGGTGATATCCCTAATTTCACCGACATCCAGCCCAAGATCCAGATAAGCGAAGTAAAAATGTAGTAATACGGCTACTAATGCCGGCTTGTAGTGATGAGCTGTAGTAATAGTGATGGCTTGTAGTAATAGTGATGGCTTGTAGTAGTGGCTTGTAGTAATGGCTTGTAGTGCTGGCATTAGTAATCTGCTCTTTCACCGGCCTGACTGTATACAACAGTCCAGACGTCGAGCCTGAACCTGGCACATGATGCATACGAACTGCAAGTTGCAGCCCCTTTCATGCGCTATTTTCAGAATTTTTTCAGACAAACTCAAACAGCTGTTCATTCGATATGCACTATAGAAGAATTGGGATTGTACTAAGTTCAGGTGGTGGTCGAGGTGTCTATGGCCACACAGGTTTTCTATTGGCTTTGCACAAGCTTGATATCAAAATTGAGGCAATGTCAGGCTGCAGCGCTGGAGCAATTGTTGGCTCAGTAGCGGCCAGTGGCGGAAATATCATCGATTGGAGTGAGGCATTAAAGAAAATAAAAACCGATCAATTCTGGACGCCAAGATCAAAATTAAAAATATTGCAGAATTTGATATTGCATAAAGGCAGAGGATTTTTGGGCTTATCGGATTCAAAAGCTGCAATTGAGCTTATAACTCGCTATCTGGGGGCAAATACCTTTGAGGAATGCGCCTACCCTTTTTATGCGGCAGCCCTGAATATAGGGAGCGGTGAAAAAGTAGTTTTTGATTCAAATGAATTGGCACCCAGAGTGTTTGCCAGCGCTGCTATGCCCGTATTTTATGACCCAATAGAGATCGATGGTGAATACTATTCTGATGGCGCTATTGTAGATCTCGCGCCGGCGGAAGCAATATGTTGCAAGCACAAACTGGACTTGCTTATTGTTCATCATTTGGCGAATAGAAATTATACAGTTGAAGATTTCAAGCGCTCGTTTAACCAGCCTTGGCCAATTGCGGGGATCTTGCATCGATCGATATATCACTACAAACCATGGTATGCAACAGGAAAGGCAATGTCCGAACACAATTGCCCTTGCGGATGTAATGCCAGGATTCTTGTCTTGGAGCCCGCCTTACCAGAATTAGTATGGCCAGTTACCCGGGGCGGCAAAGATATTATGGAATCCGCAGAAAAACAGACGCTGAATACAATGAATCTATTTTTGAAACACAATAAAGGCAGTCAAAAAAACCTCAGCTAATGCTGAGGGGAGACAATAACAGGCAGAGCGGCTGTTACTGGGTATCCAGAAATGACAATGCTCCTAAGCCAAAAACTTAGGAGCATTGTTAGTTACTTGTCAGAGTACACTGGTTTACTTCTAAAGCAATCCAATATGGACTCTTCCAGTCCAGCTTTGATTTGAGCTGCTCCGTTAAAACTCGGACCAGTCCTTATCTTCACTGCTGCCAGACTGCTCAGTTTTTGCCTTGGCGGCAGGTGCCTTTTTCACTGGGGCAGGAGCTGGCGCTGAAGTACGTCGTACTGGAGCACTTGGCCGTGCCGCTTGTTGCATGCCCGTGTCAAAGAATGAAATAAGTGCTTCAAGATTCTCTGCCTGACTACTCAGCGATTCACTTGCTGCCGCCGCTTGTTCTACCAGCGCCGCATTTTGCTGAGTCATCTCATCCATCTCACCCATCGCCTTGTTAATTTCATCAAGACCGGTGGCTTGTTCATCACTGGCAGTTGAGATCTCGGCAACAATATCGTTTACCTTCTTCACCGCTGTCACAATTTCTTCAAGCGTTTCACCCGACTTATTCACCAGATCAGAGCCTTCTTTCACTCTTTCACTGCTGTCTTTAATCAGTTCTTTAATCTCTTTAGCCGCTGTAGCACTGCGACCTGCAAGACTACGCACCTCGTCTGCCACAACCGCAAACCCGCGTCCCTGATCACCGGCTCTAGCCGCTTCAACCGCCGCATTCAATGCCAGCAAGTTAGTCTGGAAAGCAATCTCGTCAATCACACCGATAATGTCATTGATCTTGTTGCTGGACTCGCTAATCGCTTGCATCGCAGAGATCGCTGTGCCGACTACAGCACCGCCGTTTTCAGCCGTCTCTCTGGCGCCACGGGCCAGGGTATTCGCCTGCACTGAATTCGCGGCATTTTGTTGAACGGTGGTAGTTATTTCTTCCATCGCCGCTGAAGTTTCTTCCAGGCTCGCCGCCTGTTCTTCAGTGCGCTGGCTCAGGTTAGTGTTACCACTGGAGATTTCGCTTGCACCCTCCTTCACACTTAGTCCAGATTCCGATATCTCGGAAACCACTTCTACCAGCTTGTCAATTGTCTGATTGATGTCAGTTTTGAGTTGGTCATAGCTGCCCTCATATATAGTTTCAATCTTTCTGGTGAGCCGGCCTTCAGCCATTTCACTGATCGACGCCGCGGCATCTTTCAATACATTTTCAAAAATATCCAGCAGTTGATTGATACCATTAGAGACTACTGCGATAAAACCTTCGCGGCCAGACAAATCAATACGACTAGTCAGTTCGCCGGCTACTGCTGAAGAGATAGTGCCATCAACAACATCTTCGAAAGCTAATTCCTCAGTGCGATCGGTCCACTCAACTACAGTACCCTGACGATTACCCTGACCATCCAATACAGGATTCGCTATGAGTGCAAAAGTTCTGCCTCCTACTACGATCTGCGCTCGATGAGTTCCATTTAGTGCCGCCAGCATGCTCTTCTGATGTGCTGGGTTCTTGTGAAAGATATCAACGCTACTGCCAAGAATTGTGTCCGTATTGAAACTGGGTAATTCTTTACGTACATCCGATTCAGCATTTCTCAGCATTTTCATCACGGAATCGTTAGTATAAATAATCACGTTGTCCGCATCAGCCATCATCACATTTGAAGTCACGCAATCCAGCGCGGACTTGATCCTGGCATTAGCCGCCGCCGCAACTTTTTCCTGCTCCGCTTTCGCCAGGGTTAGTTTTTCTCTGGACAACTGATCCGAGACATCTTCCCATTCCACGACTGTACCCAGCCTTACGTGACTATCATTAAAAATAGGATTAGCCGTCAACTTGAATGTTCTGGCTCCCACTGTAATCTGGCCTTTATGGGTAGAAGACAAGGATTCCAGCATGCCTCGTTGGTGTGCAGGGTTTTTGTGGAAAATATCGATATTACTTCCTACCAATTTCGCTACTGAGAAATTAGACAATTCTTTACGTATATCTTTTTCAGCAATACGCATCATATCCATAGCCGAAGGATTAACCTTCACTATGATGTTATTTTCGTCCGCGACCATGACAGCAGAAGTTACTGACTCCAGAGTCGATTCATCTCGCTCCGCTTCTGCGCTATTGGCTAAACTAAGTTCTGCACTTTCAATTATGCTAACTGCATCGTGCTTACTGCCTGTAAGATTTCTGAAAATACCCATTTCTAACTCCTGATTACCTGTTGTGCTATTTAATTGATTAGTTAATCTGTTTTCCTGCCTTATGCAATCCCGGCTTCTAGTGCTATACCCTCAGCATTACTTTCAGAAATGCTCTGCAGGATTTCCGTCTTCTCATCTATCAGGCCAAGGCCTTTGACAAATTCATTGCTTATCGTTTCACCAAACTCTGGTGTCTGACGCATATCTTAAAAATCAATGTCAGCGCCAGTAGTAAACTGTGTTTATTAATACGACAGGTCAAGTATTTGCTTTAGTGAAAATATTCAAATATATTTTCAGAATATCCTTATAATATATACACCTATAGAATATACACCTATAAAAACTACGGTTATTTTATATAGCAATGAAGAGTGTATTGGCGGTAATTAGTGCACTGCGAAGAAAGAGAAAATATTATAAATTACTAGAAATGTCTGTATGGAGTTTTTGCCAATCCCATTAAATCAAATGACATGTTTTTTGGCTAAGGGGTCGGCCTTTAGCGGATTATTAAGTGCGTCATGCAAGGCTGCAAGGGAGCGATCACAGCGACGCCGCGCGAACCCGGTATATGGCACTGGCAAACACTTTGGCCCAACTAGCCGAACGGCTACGCTAACAAATGAAAAAGAAATAAAAAGAGGACAGATTTATTTTCCTATTGGAAAATAAATCTGTCCTCTTTTTATAAGCCAATTCCAGCAGCAGGAATATTCTCAGAATGTTCCACGTACTTTGAACGAGTACTGCCTGCCGGTGCGGGTGCAGTTGTATTCAAACTCTTTCAAAACATCATCACGGGTATAACCATTGTAGCGGCGGCGGTCCCCGCAAAATAATCCGTCTTCCAGATTGTTCGCTTCCAGTCGGTAGGTTAAGCCGGCAAAGCCCACCTTCTCTACGAAGGCACTGAGGTTGCTGGGAACAACGAAATCGACACGATTGTCTATGTCGAACATAATGCGATTACCACTGATGCGGCCAAAATAGTTAAGCCCATAGTTTAAGTTGAGTGATTGCACATCGTGGCGAAATCCGAAACGGTAACCACCGCGATCGTAAGGTGGAAAGCCATGCTCCATGGGTGCCAGTGGGTCACGATGAAATTCTGATTCCTGAATGGTCAACGCCGCGGTAACCAGGGCCGCTGGTAGTCCGAGAAAACCCAGACGAACACTGGCATTGGTAATTAGCCCGTAAGCCGCAGCGGAACTGACATTGCCATTGGTAGACACAAGTTCCGTTGCCGAAGGTGAGATATCAATCTTGCCGATTTTATTGTCGTACAGATAATAAAAGTAACTCGCGTTTAACGCGCCGCCATCATTGGGTAAACGGTAATCGAAACCAATTTCTGCTTGCCAGCTTTCTTCAGGATCAAGCTGCGGATTACCCGCCACCGTATCCTGATCATCATCACGTTCATTGGTGGCTCTGGAAAAGTCAGCGAAGCTCAGTTGCGAGACTACTTTTTCCAGACTTGACTTCAATTGCATGGCGCTATTTATATCAAAGCGGAAGTCAAACTTTGGCTTGATGAATGCGAAATCGCGGGTATTATTCACATCACCGGTTTGTTCGATCTCCGAATATTCCGCGACCAATGAACTCTCCAGCGACATACGCGAGTTAATCTGCCAGTTATGGATGGCAAAGGGTTCATAGCGAATTTCTTCCACGGTTGAAAATGCATTGGGAAATGGGATGGGAGTGAGACCGCCAAACTCGGCCGAGCCCGGTGCGCCCGTGGGCAAGCCAAGGCGTAGCCCCGAATCCTGAATGGTTTGCGCGGCCTCGACACCAAGCTCGATACCCTGTCCGCTAGGCAGGTTCATGGTGTAGGAGCTGCGAATAATTCGCTCCTTATAGAGACTGCTGGTGTCGAGAAACAAAGTTTTCGATTCTACGGGTTCCAGCGGCGTAGAGATGAACCGCTCTCGGGTGACGTGATTGTCTTTTTCATTGACGATAAAAAGAAATTTGAGTCGACTGCCATTGCCAAATCCATGCTCATAATCACCGCCGAATTCCCAGTCCTCAGAGGTCGCAGGAATCGCTTCCCGCTCGAAGGTGACAAGCGGAATAGCCGGATTAAGATCGGTTATGGTGCGAAAGACACGCTGTGGCGGATCACTCTCATTGTAGAGTGCATTGAACGCGATTCTGTCACGATCGCCGAGAGCGTAGGCTAAATTTGCATTCAGGGAATAGGTTTTCCGATCAGAATATCGATCCTGGCCTCGGCTATCGTTGGGGGAATAATCACCATTGAGGCTATGCTCATCGCTTTCGGTATGCCGGTATCCGCTCTTCAGGCTACCGCTCAATAGATACGTCAATCTACCGCTTTGCCCACTATAGGCAAGCGAGCCTCCCGGCTCAGTATTGCCATCGGTGTCATAGGTGGCATTAACTTCGCTGGTAATGCTGGATCGAGACTGTGTTTCTCTTAGCACAATGTTCACCACCTGCCCGGTATTCTGCACATCCAGGTCACTGGAAGTGCCGCGAATAATCTCGATACGAGTGACCTGATCGGCAGAGATGCGGTCGAGCTGGCTTCTTGCCTCATTGGCCTTGCCCGCCATACGCTTGCCGTCGATCAGAATCGGCGAACTTGCGCCCAGCCCCCGAGCCGCGCCGCCAAAGCTACTGCTCGAATTTGATCCCTGCAGGATAAGATCGATTCCCGGTAGCCGGTCGAGCATGTCATTCACAGTAAGCGGCTCATACTCGGCAAAATAGGAGAAAGGAAAGGTAATGGTGGAGTCGTCTTCACTCGTGTTCTGAGCAAATGAATTACTCACAGTAAACAGAGCCAGCAAGCAGGTCAAAACCACAGAAAAAATTCTTCGTATAATCATCAATTCAATCTCGAGATAACATCAGAAGGGTACGCCGGGGCAGCTTGGCACCCGGCAATTTAAATGCAGTGTTAAAAAGTTCCGCTGACCCTCATCGACATTACCGTGCCGGAGCCACCGCAATTGTATTCGATTTCTTCGAGGATATTGTCCGCGATATGCCCAACATAGCGGGTTCGATCTCTGCACATATCTACGTCGGTGATATTATTTACGTCGAAGCGGAAGGTAAAGTCGTCGAAGGCGACAACTTCCACAAAGGCGGTAAACCAGGGATTGGCGTAGTCCTGTTCGATATCGTCGATATCCCAACGCTTGGTACCGCCGTCGATACGGTTCCTCATATTGACACCGTAGTTCATCTTCCATTGGGGAAGGTCATGCCGGAAACCAAGATCAAATTCACCGCGATTGTAATTATTAAAGCGATGCACGGTGTGCTGGAAAGGGTCCGTAACCCAGGAGTCTCTGGCACTGGCGCGCGTGGTGACCAATACATTGGGTAAGTTAAACATGCCCAAACGCAGACTGCCCTTCACCTCGAACACCACCATATCGGCGCTGCCGAGATTGCCGGCGGCGGATTTCAAACCACCCTCTTCGGTAGAAACATCGATGCGTTGCAGAAAATCTTTATGTCGGTGATGATAAAGATTGGCACTGACTACACCGGCGTCATTATCCAGGCGATACTCGGCCAACAGATTATAGTTCCACCAGTAGTCGGGTCTTAGTGCGGTATTACCCGCCAGGGTATTAGAATCGTTATCGTCGCTATCTGTTGCGGCGACAAAATCGGTAAAGCTGATTTGGCGAACAACCTTTTCAATTAATAAACGCAACTGCAGCTGCGGCGATATATCGAAGCGATAATCAAGCTTCGGCTTGAAGGAACTGAAATCGCGGCTATTGGCAAAGTCGCCACTCTGCTCAACCTCGGAAAATTCATACACCAATGAGGTCTCGAGCGACATTCTGGAATTAAGCTTCCAGTTATGAATGGCGAAGGGTTCGTTGCGCATTTCTTCTACTTGAGTGTTGGCGTTCGGCACGGAGACAGGCACCAGACCACCCCAGGCCGCCGAGGGCGAGCCGGTGCTGGAGGCAATGCCGAGACGGAGACTTGAATCGAGTATTGTCTGCGCGCGCTCGACACCGAACTCGACATTCTGACCGGAGAAAATATCCATGGTGTAAGAGCCGCGCAGGATACGCTCCTGCAAAATATTCGCCGAATCTAAAAACAGATTTTTTGTTTCGCTGCCATCTGCGGATACGGTATAGCGCTCACGGATTTTTGCGGTGTCGTTTTCATTAGAGATAAACAAGGTTTTAAAACGATTACCGTTAGCGAATTTATATTCGTAGTCGCCGCCGATTTCCCAATTGCTCTGCTCACCGGGAAGCGCTTCTCTTTCCTGGTGGAGAACCGGTGTGCTGCCAGTTAAATCCGTGGTGAATCGATCCACCGAAGTCGGATCGTCATTTTCGCCGTACAGCGCATTAAGGCGAAAACTACTACTGGCACTAAATTGATAATCCAGATTAGTCGACAGGGTGTAAGCAGTCTGCTCACGAATACGGTCTTCTTTAATATAATCATTGGCCGACAGGTCGGGCAATATGCTTTCTTCGTGAGAAACCCGATGATCGTAACGCGGCTCGGCAACGGCACTGAACAGGAAGTTCAGATCACCGGTTTGCCCACCATAGGAAAGTGAACCGCCGGGTTCTGCTTCGCCGTCGGCATAATAGTCCGTATTGACATCATAGGAAATCGAGGTGTTGGACAACTGCTCATAGAGGACAATATTGGCAATCTGTTTACTGCCCCGCACATCCAGATCACCGGATGTGCCACGAATAATTTCGATATGATCCACTTGATCAGCATTGATGCGCACGAGTTGCGACTGGGTGCTGTTATTCTTGCCCGCGGTACGCTTGCCGTTAATCAGAATCTGGGTGCCGCCACCGCCACTACCCAGGCCGCGTCCACCACGACTGGCATTGCCACGCTGAGAGCCACCGCGATTATTGCTGCCGCCCGCAGACGATTCCATGCCAGGAATCCGGTTCAGCATATCCTGCGCCGTAACCGGTGCGTATTCGGCAAAGTAAGAGGCCGGGTAGGTAATGGTGGAATCATCGCCCAGGTTATCCTGCGCAATGGCAGGCGAAACGCTGATAACTGTCGCCATGGCTATAGCGAGAAACAGGCTATTCAAGGCCAGGGGGGCTTTTGCCCGAAGGCTCGACTGTCCGCTTGCGCGGCGGCTATTGTTGAAACTCAAGGCGATACTCCTGTCACATTCGCTGAAAAACCAGCTAAATTGGCTTAAATACAATGATTTATAGCGGCGGTATTATAGAGGAACATGGCCCACAATGTTGTGACGAATTGCAAGCTGAGGGCACAGAGAAATTACCAGCAAGGTAGTAATATCCGGGGCTTGAAGCGGTTTTCACGTAGCGCAGCACAGCACAGAAGTCGGAACAATACCCCGACGCCTGTTATCCTGTCGCTTTTGTATTCTGCCACTGCCCCAATATATCGTGGGCTGTTGCGGAATTGAAGGTGGCGGCATTGTGTGTCGCGGTCTTCGCGGTGAGCTCAATCACATAGCCGTTGGGGTCACGGAAATAGATGGAGTGTATAAAATCGTGATCGGAAATGCCTCGCGTCTCTATCCCTGCCTGTTTACCTTTCTCCATCATCTCCAATAACTGATCATGTTCCACTTCCAGCGCGATATGCAGATCAAAATCTCGCTGCGGCTTGAACTCAAAGGGCGCATCCGGCTCCTCAAAAAAAGCCAGAAACGAGCCATCATCCATCTCATAGAAACTGTGCAATACCTTGCTCTCACGCCCGGTTATGGTCTGTTTGATCTCAAACGCAAGCTGTAGCGGTAAGCCCAGAAAATCTTCATAAAATTTTCGCGTCTGTTCCGAATCGCGACAGCGATAGGCGTTGTGGTGTAAACCTTTGATCATGAAATCTCGCTCTGCATAATTGGGGTTACATAATTGGGGTCAGAGTAAAAATACAGTAGTTTTAGAACAACCGGAAGAATGAGGACAGAATTATTTTTTGTCCGCAACTGCCATCCATTTTCCTGACCCCATCCTTTTTTTCCTCTATTATCCCCTCTCTATGACAAATTCCAACGACAAAACTCTGCTCGGCGATATTCGTGTTCTCGAATTGGCTTCCATGGTTTTTGCTCCATCGGCCTGTGTGGTACTGGCGGATTTCGGCGCCGAGGTAATAAAGATTGAACCGCCGGTGACCGGGGATCTGAATCGCAACTGGCACAAGATTCACGGACTGCCGGTTTCTGATATGGCTTATCCGTTTCAGGTGGATAACCGCAACAAGAAAAGTGTGGTACTGGACCTGAAGTCCGAAGCCGGTTATGAGGCCTTCTGTAAGTTAGTTCTCGATGCCGATGTGCTGGTTACCAACTATCGACCAAAGGCACTGCAACGGCTGAAGCTGGAATACGAAACCCTGCGCAAAATCAATCCGGCCATTATCTATGCGCTGGCTACAGGCTTCGGCGAAAAGGGCGACGAGGCACACAAGCCTGGTTACGATACTGTGTGTTATTGGTCGCGCTCTGGCATCGAAGCCCAGGTGTTCCCGTATGAGGGCTGGTTAAGTCAATTCCCCTACGGGGCTGGCGATCACCCAAGCGGCATGACACTGTTCGCATCGATCATGACCGGTTTGTATCAGCGACAAAAAACGGGTGCAGGCTGCAAGGTATCCACTTCACTCCTGGCAAACGGTGCCTGGGCCAACGCGGTGATGTTACAGGCGCAATTATCCGGCGCCGAGTTTAAAGAAAAGCGGCCCCGCGATAATGCCTACAATTTCGTTTCCCTGCATTACCCCAGCAAAGATGATCGGCTGCTGAAAATGAGCATGGTGAATACCGAGAAGGATTGGCGACCTTTTTGCACGGCTATCGCGCGCACCGACTTACTAGATGACGAACGTTATGCAACCCATGACGCACGCATCGAAAATATGCCAGCCCTGATTCGGGAAATCAGCGACACAATTTCTACCCGGGAGATTGCCTACTGGCAAGCTGTGCTCGAAGCCCATGACGTTCCCCATACCATTGTCGCCAATTATGAAGAGGCGGCAAACGACAAGCAGAAACAGGCGAATGGCATTATAGTACCGCTGGATCATCCCCAGCACGGCCAGATGAGAACGGTGAACAGCCCCTTCGAAGTCAGCGGCGCCGCGAAAATTAAACCAGGTCCAGCGCCGGCTTTGGGCGAGCACACGCAAGAAGTGCTGGCGGGACTCGGCTATAGCAAGGCCGAGATCGAGAAGATGGGGGGATAGAGACAGCAAAGAAAAACCTGGTCTGTCCCGGTTCTTAACGGGCTTCTGACGCCCTCTGCTCCAAACTGCGCTCGCCACGCAAAATATTCGACATCGCATAGTTTCCTTCGTGACAGGCATACTCGAAAATTACATAGTCTTCCAGCGCAGGCATCGGCCGCACAGCCGTCCAGGCACTGGTATATACCTCGGGATCCTCGATCGTAAACTGATAGTCAATCATTTGATCGCCGACCCGGGTAAAACGCTCAACCGAGCGCATGTTTTTTGAAGAAGGAAATCGATGGCTGGTTTTCTCACTAAAATTGGCCGTCTCTACCACCAGTGTATCCCCTTCCCAATGACCAACAGAGGCACCATTCCACTGCCGGATTTTTGCATCCAGCGGCGGCCGTCCATCCAGAGGAATCAGACGCACATCGTGAATATTCTCCACCACAATCGCCACGAAGTCGGGGTTTTGCACGATCTGATAGCTGTTGTTATAACCGGTAGAGATGGGGGGCACGCCATGGTAAGTAATGCAGCGATCCCAGTTAGAGCGATCCAGCCAGGAGTCCGCAGGATGTTCGCGTCGATACTCCGCCTGCTCTGCCTGGCGCTGAATCGTCTCCACTTTTAAGGGCAGCCGGCCATTTGGCGGATCGACTATCAGTGACGTTCTAAGATCCTGAGAGACCTTGCCCTTGTCGTACCACTGGATATTGTAGTCCCCGACCTGGCCCGGCACCGCGGCTTGTTCAACCAGAGTTCGCGCATTAATCTCGGCCGCTTCTTCGGCACTATAGAACGCCTTGTCCTCTAGTTGCCGCGGCCGTTGCAGCGGAGTAAGACTGGCATAGGACCAGACACCTTGCAGGTCGGGGTCTCCCCACGGTGTGAGTTTGCTGTAGTTTCCGCCCTTTGCCGTTTCGGACTCGGCCGCGAATGTAACGTCGGCTGAGAGCAATATCCCGGCTACCAGCATGACCAGGCCCGGCACTGTGATGCATTGGTTTTTCATCTGCAGTCTCCGCCTTGAATGAAACATCAGCATAACAATTGGTTTGCTAAGGTGCCGGAAAACCTTCGAAACCTTCTTCGAATTGCACGCCGAGCGTGTTGAGATACATCGCTACCATATTGTATTGGCCGACGGTGAACACGGCTTCCATCAGTTGGCGCCGGGTATAGCGTGCAGCCAGGGCGTTCCAGGTGGCGTCTGAAATCAGGGCGTTCGCGTGCAACTCATCCGCTGCCCGTAACAAGCTCGAGTCCCAGGCACTCCAACCAGGGGCATCCGGGCCTCGCGTGATTCTGCGCAATTCCTCGTCGCTAATTCCTACACTGCGCGCAAGCCCGGTATGTGCCGCCCACTCATAGGCGCCGCCATTCAACCATCCGATGCGCATGATTAGCAGCTCGCGGTCTCGCGTCGGCAGCGACGAATCCTGCAGCAGATAATCGGTAAACGTTAGCCAGGCATTGCAGAGCTCTGGCGCCTGCGCGCAGGTAGACCAGACACCCAATACCCGGCCGTTGCGCTCTCGAGGCTCGAGAATTGCTCGCTGCGCCGGAGTCCACGGTTTCTCCACCCGCGGAATACGCGCCGCATCGAGTGGCGGTCCCCCACGGCTCTGCTCCTGGGCATACACAGAGCCAGTTCCCGCCAGCAAAAATAGAATAGACATTAGCCAGTGGATTTGTGCTTTGATAGTGTGCATGGATCACCTCCAGTCATCAGTAAAGATCGGGGTCGGGTCGAATCAGGCCCCGACGTTTATTCGACACCGAGCCGAATAATTGAATTACGTAGAGTGCGGCGAAATTATTCTAACGTGCCGCGCGCCCCAGGTAGCCCTGAAAAGTTTGTTCCACAAAATCGTCCACGCCAGGTACGAATAGAACGGCAAGTATGGTAACGACAACAGCGATAACAATAAACCAGTAGAAATTTTTCATGGTGTAACTTCCTTTTCCCCTGCCAGGATTTTTTATCTGCCCGCCAAGGTTCTTATTTATTCGCCAAGGTTTCTATTTATTCGCTAAGGTTTCTATTTATTCGCTAAGGGCTTCTTCATTCGCTAAGGTTCCTGTTTATTCGCTAAGGGCTTCTTCATTCGCTAAACGTGGCTTCCAGCAGCAGCCGAGTGACCGCTAGCCACGTGGTCTCGCTTCGAAAACCCAGGCTTCGCCCGCTTCCACCGCTGCCCGGGTGGTCTGTGAAGGGTACTTGGCTGCGATCGCCGCGCTAAGGCCATCCAATGCCTCGCCAGATTTAACCCGCACCAGCTGCCGCTCGTAACGTATGCCATTAATACGAATTACCGCGCGACCATCCCGTTCCGCTTGCACCGGCCAGCGCTTCCACAAGCGTCCGACGGTAGTGCCCATATAGCCCGACCAGACATAGATCTTATTATCGGCCTCGGCAATCCAGATGCGCCGCGATCTGGCAGGGTTCAATAACTGCATTTCGATAGTGGGAATATCAGCGACAAAACTCCAGTCCGGCTCCGGCCCTGAGTGCAATTCACCAGCTACCAATTCGCCGCCGGAGAAGACCCGATTGGGGCCATCTGCCGAGCGTTGCTTTGCGCCGGCCGTGGTGATCGCCGCCACCGGTATTAGCAGCAAACATAGCACTATAATTACTATTCTTTTTACCAGAAACATAACAGCCTCTATCGGGAAAACTAATCAGTTTAAATCAATCTCAAATTGTTCGTATAGAAACTACAGGCTACGAATACCTTTATCGTCGAATCATATAACCTTGATCAAGGTTATTTGCGCGCCGGTCCCCGTTTGTCTATTTAAGCGGAAAGCGGGCAATGCGTTCGGCACCGGCAATACCGCCAAACCATATCTCCTGGCCGAGTTGAACCGCCACCGTGCCGAAGATAAACAAGGCATTTGAAGGATAGTCGATGAGCTGCTCGGCCGTGAGTGCATTCGGATCTACGCGCGCCACCCGCGACGACACGCCCTCGCACTCGCCGCCATTCAGGCAGCGACCGATGGAGGCTCGCTCGCTGCCATATTGTCCGGCGACCAGCAATGATCCGTCGGGCGCCCAGCGCACATTATCGATGTGAAAGCCGACCTCGACCCTGTCTTTGCGCACCGGTGTCTGACCTCGGGACAAACGGATCAGCGCCTCGTCGCTCCAGCCACCGATATAAAACCAGCGACCATCGGCAGAAGACACGATGCCATTCGGCCCGTTCATCTCGCTACCTGGCACCTGTGCCCAACCACTGCCGGGCTGCCACTCCCATAACTCACCACCGGAGGTGTTGAAGTTTGTCACCGCGATAGCACCGCCAGGCAAGGCGGTCACCGAATTGAGACTCACTCCCTGGGGAGCCAGAAGACAACCCACCCAGGTTAGCGCCGGTGCCGAGCCGCTGACATCGAGCTCAAATACCTCAACTGCCTCCCGTCCACCATGGGCTACCACGTACAGGGTATGACGGCCGTCACTGCCGGGGCGCAGGCTGAGACCGTGGGGGCGAAACTGGCTGTTCGGCACACCGGGACAGGCACCATAGGTTTGCCGGTCTTGCCGTGAAGCCGAATTGGCGCCGGGGAACATCACGCTTGAACTATGGTCCCGGGTATCGGCGATATACAGGAAGCCTTCATCCTCCATGCCCGACACCACCACCCAGGGCGATTCCGGCACCGGGTACAGATCCTCCGGACTCAGCGGCCCGCACAGAAACTGGACTTCACCATCCCCATCACAGGCGGCACTGGCTGGCGAGGAAAACCCAAGCGAAACAGGAATAAGGATAAACAACAGACTGAACATGTGTAGTTTCATGAAACCATTCTCCAGATTTTTCACGCTGATAATAAAGCTAGATGCTCACCTGGTATTGCCACTTGCTGCTGCCCCAATTTATGCCATCATCAAGCCGTACAACAGCAACAAAGTGAGCAGGCAAGAACCCAGGTAAAATATTGTACGCCGAGGGATAGCGTAATAGAGCAAGCCGGGGCTTTCTCTGATCAGGGACAACGACGGCAGAAAAAAGTGATATCTATTCTCAAAATTGAAAAACTTTTCCCATAAACCTCTGAAGAATAATTTGACGGCAACAACATACATGAACACAAATAGTGCCGCGCCAAGCACCTCCATAATGGCCATGCCCTCTGCGTAAATAAAGATCTCGGGGCCTGCCATAAAGAGTATGAAGATTACGGCGAGTAGCCGCCACCATCGTCTAAGCAAGATATCTGAGAGTCTCATTAGCCAACCCTTGCACAAGGTATAATTAACCGCAAAATAGCTGATCCGCGAAACCGGGGGTCTATCCCTATTTTTCAAACACCAGCACGAACCGGTCAGTCCTGCCCTGGATCTCTTCATCGAAGACGATATTGGCGCGACTGTCAGCCGGGTTTCTCAGCGCGTCTGTGCTTGCCACGAAGCGAAAACCGCGCGCCTCTATCTCCTGCCGCGCAAACGACTCGATGATGCGGTGCAGATCCGCAACAGTCTCATTGTCTGAGTCCGGGTCGCCGGCGTGATCGACCACCACAAAACGGCCGCCGGGTTTTAAGCCCTTGTATACCTGCTCGAGGAAATAATCCATATTGGCAGGATTGCCCACCCGCACATATTCCTCGCCGTTGTAGCGCTTGGGGATAACGTAGAGATCGTGCAAGGCCATCACCAACAGGACGCCGTCCAGGGATTCTGCATCCAGATCCAGATTGATGCCGCTACGGGTATAACGGGTGATATTTCCCGGATCGCGTCCATCGAAACGGTCAGTCAGGCCGTTGATGCCCCAGGCCTCGAAGCCGCTGTTGTTATGCAATACCGCTTCGCCAGACTCGCCCAGCACCGTGGCCAATAGCTCACTGTAATAGCCGCCACTGCCAAAAATATCTATCACCCGATCGCCGGTCTGTAGATTCAATAACGGAATAACGGCCTGAGGTTTGCTGCGGGAATCCCGTTTGATGTCATCCGCCAACCGGCCCGGCTTGCTCATGGCGGCCAGCACCGCCGCCTCGTCTATGGCGGCGGCCTGGAGTGTGCTGGTAAATAGAGCGCAGAGGCCAAGCAGCAGAAGCGTTGACAGGAATCGTGGCGGCACGGCGGCGGTGAGATGCCGCGGGAGGATTAAGGACTGTTTCATAAGCGCCAATCTACTCCTGATTTCCTGCTTAGGGAATAGCTGGGGAGTAGGCACAGGGCCTGGTTACTTTGGCCCTGTCTTCTTGGCGTGGTTTTTCAGGCTTGGTTTCCCAAGCCCGGTTTCTAGAAGGTGCCGTTAACACTCAGTGACACGGTTTTGCCCGAGCTACTGCACTGGTCTTCAATTTCTTCGAGGATGCCGCTGGAAACACGGCCGACGAAGCGCTGCCGTTCTCGACAGAACTCACCGTCGTTGAAAAATCGGGACACGTCGAGACGAAATGTCATGTTGTTAAAGCCGCGCCACTCGACAAACGACTGCCAGAAAGGATCACCGGCGGACAATTCAATATCATCGATATCGTAACGCTTTCGATTGCCGTCGAATTGATTGTTATAGTTCAAACCGTAATTCAGATTCCATTGTGTAATGTCATGGCGAAAACCGAGGCGGGATCGGCCGCGGTTGCTATTGGTGAAGCGTCGATCGATGCCCAAAAATGGATCGGTGATTTTCGAATCTTCCGCGGAGAAACCACCCGTCACCAACAGGTTGGGCATATCGATCATGCGCATGCGAATGCTGCCGTTTAATTCCACCCCGTATTTAATGCCATCGCCAACATTGCCATTGGCACTCAGCAGATTGTCCTCGGAGGGCGAGACGTCTATGCGTTCGATTCTATCCTGCCAGTCTTCGTAGTACAGCCGGCCACTGAGTACGCCTACATCATTTGCCAGGCGATACTCGGAATTAACCTCGTAGTTCCAATACCACTCCTGAGCCAGGTTGGCGTTGCCCGCCTGCACATTGGAGTCTTCATCCTGATTGTCGGTAGCCGCAACAAAATCGTTGAAGCTTAACTGCTGCACAACTTTTTCGATGGTGCCCCGCAGCTGCAAGGAAGGGGTCAGGTCATATCTAAAATCCATCTTGGGTTTGACGAAACTGAAATCCCGTTGCTTCGATACATCCCCGCTCTGGGTAATTTCGGAAGTCTCATACAACACTGAGGTTTCCAAAGACATTCTCGAATTGATGACCCAATTGTGAATGGCGAAGGGCTCATAGCGCATTTCTTCCACACTGGAATTAGCATTCGCCACCGATAGCGGCACCAGGCCGCCATGAGCAGGCGACGGGGTTCCCGTGCTGCTGGCTATGGCAAGAGCCAGGTTTGAGTCGAGAATAGTCTGTGCACGCTCGGCACCGAGTTCGATATTTTGCCCCTGAAATATGTCGAAGGTGTAGGAACCGCGAGCGATGCGTTCCCGGGTAGTGCTGGCAGAATCGAGAAACAGGTTCTTGCTCTCGGCGCCACTTAGCTCCTGATTCCAGCGCTCTCGAGTGTTGGCGCGGGTAAAGGAGTTAGTAATAAATAATATCTTGAAGCGGTCACCACGAGCGGTGTTGAATTCGTAATCACCCCCGAGCTCCCAATTTTCTATGGAGCTGGGACTTGCTTCACGTTGCAGGGCCACGGTGTTGGGAGCCACTTTAAGATCCGTGGTACGGCGAAATAATTTTGAATCGCCATCACCCTCGCCATATTGCGCGTTGAGGCGGGCACTGCTGTTGGCATTGATTGCGTAATCCAGATTAGTGCCGAGGGTTGAGTTGAAACCTTCGGTGGAGCTGTCTTCGTGGATGCGATCGTTTGGCGAGAAGTCCCCCAGCACGGAGTACTCCCTGCTCAGGTTTCTAAAGTAAACGTCCGATGCGTTGGCGCTTAATTGATAATTCAACCCCCCGCGCTGCCCGCTGAAAGAAAAATTGCCGGAAGGCGTCAGGGTATTGTCCTCCGCTTGCTGAGCCCCCAGCTGATATTGCAGCGAGGTGCTACTGAGCTGATCAAACAACACCACGTTAACCACCTGACCACTGCCGCGCACATCCAGCTCGCCGGAGGTGCCGCGAATGATCTCGATATAGTTAACCTGATCGGCGGTAATCCTGCGCAGCTGACTACCGGTACTGTTGCTCTTGCCCGCCGTACGCTTGCCATTAATCAGGGTCTCGCTACCGCTACTGCCACCGCCAAATCCTCGACCTCCGCCGCCTCCGCCGGAAGGACCGCCGCGGCCACCGCCACCTGGTCCGCCGAAACCGCCGCCACCAGAACCACCCGGACCCCCACCGCTGCTCAAGCCGGGAATGCGATCCATCATGTCCTGTGCGGTAACCGGCGCCCATTCGCTAAAATAAGCGGCAGGGTAGCGGACGGTGGAGTCATCTCCCACGCTATCCTGAGCGAGAGAGAATGAACCAAGGCTCAGGGAAAGAGCGAAAAAGCTGCCGCGTAGTAAAGTAGGGAGTAAAGTAGGGAGTAAAGTAGGGAGCAAAGTAGGGAGTAAAGTAGATTGTCTTGCCATGGAATGCGTCTCTGGTTGAAAGCAGGGAAATGAGACCGTGTTCGGAGGTCTTGTATTACGTACTATTTGCTAAGGTATTGATTGGGCGGGATTATTGCACAAGTAAGTGGGTAGAACTGTTACAAATTGTAGGGGTTGGAGGAGAAAATGAAAACCTGAGCCCTCGCTCGCCAGCCCGTCGAATTCTATTTCTTAACGATTACATAACATAAAGGTACACCGCCACAAAGTGACAACCACTGCCGATTAACACAAACAGGTGAAAGATTGCATGATTGAACGCCAATCTCTTGATGCTATAAAGTACGGCACCTGCGGTGTAGGCGATCCCACCGGCAACTATCCAGTTAAATCCTGCGGCTGGCAGATTCTCTATTAACGGTTCAATAGCGAAAACAATTATCCAGCCCATGAATACGTAAAGCAGGGTTGATAACAGCTGGAATTTTCCAGTGAAGAACAGTTTTAGAATAATGCCCGTTAGCGCCATGCTCCATGACACAGCGAATATACTCCAGCCGATCCTGCCTTGTAATGTGATCAAGGTGAACGGCGTGTAGGTCCCCGCAATAAGAAGATAGATACTGGCATGATCAGCAATCCGTAGTCTGCTACGCAAGACAGGGTTTTTCGCGCGGTGGTAAATCGTCGATGTGCCATAGAGAATGATCAGACTTAGACCAAAACTACCAAAACTAAGGAAAACCAGGGTCGAACCAATGCTGTTGGCACGCAGAAGCAATGCGATCAAAGCAGCAATACTCAGCAGGAAACCAATGGCATGCGACAAAACATTAAGATTTTCTTCGGCGAGAGAGTATTGAGATGAATTGCTCATATTGCGCCTGCTTATAGTGCTAATTATCGAAAACTAAAAGGCAACGGAGGGATTCGTTTTTAAGCCCTCCGTGTCCTTTTTCGCGCTTCTTCGCTTTCTGCACCTTCTATACTTTCTGCACTACCGCCCGGCATACTCTCCCCAGGCCTGCATCAGCCAGTCATTGGTGTTGTCATTCGCTGGCGCATAACCATCGGCCGGTTCGGCTGCCAGCATTTCCTCGGCTGATAGCCCTTGCACTTTCGCTCGCACCAGACGGCCGCGGATGGTCACCAACATATTCCGATAATCTAACAAATCATCTCGGGTCGAAAGCTGACCGTGCCCGGGAATAATAATAGTGTCCTCATTAATCAAACCGGCAATTTCCCAAAGCGCATCAATCATGCCATCGGTGCTTCCGCCATTGTCCCTGTCGGTGAACGGCAGACCATAGCGCACGAATATATCGCCGGTGTGGATAACATTGGCTTCGCGGAAGTAGATCTGTATATCACCATCGGTGTGACCGTTGCCGGTGTTGATCAGGTCCACGGCGTTGCCATTGAAGTAGAAACGCATGGCATCGAAGAAGGTAATCTTCGGCAGGCCTATGTCGTCATAGGGTTCCTGCACCCGACCGCTGCCGGAAAGAACCTGGGTGCTTTCCATGCGTTTGCGGCTATTGTCCTGGGCCACGATGTAGGCACCGGCCCGACCAAAATTTACATTGCCGTCGCTGTGGTCGTAGTGGAAGTGAGAATTCACCACAAAATTCACCGGCTTGTCGGTGAGCTCGGCAATGGCGGCGGCGATCTTGTTCGACAGCGGCGCGAATTGGTCATCCACGATCAGCGTGCCGTCATCACCAATGGACACGCCAATATTGCCCCCACTGCCCTGCAGCAGGTAGATGTTGTCCCGCACCGGGATGGTGGTGATTTCGATAGCATCGAAGTCCTGGGCGATAGCCTGAGGTGTTATGGATAAGGGTGCTATCGACAGGAGCAGCAGGAAAGCGGGCAAGGCCAGCTGGATTCGGTTGTTCTGTGTTTTGAGTTTTACAGGCGTCATCAGCATAATCTCTTTATTGTAATTGACTTCTCTTCACTCTAGCGCGGACGGATTGGCCAGTAAATGATTAAAGCGCTAAGGCGGAGGACAGACCACGCCAAACTAGCAAAGACTGTGCTTAAGTGAATCCACCCTCTCGAATTTGACCATTCGATTTATAGAGGTATATTCTCTCGATTTTCGGGAGTAGACTTCCCCCAACGGATAGATTTTTTCTTGGATTTTGCTCTGCGTGTGTGGGATTTTTAGATCTAATCTGCCATTTAGCATTTACTTCCAACAGCTTGCGCTTGCGCATTCTTCATCGGAAGCATAAGTGAGCAGCCATACTGCAGACCTGTTTTAGAGGAGACGGTATCGATATGGCTGTAATGATGCACGAATATGAAAAACCTTCGTTCGAAGACATCTGTCTCTCAGCAGACGAAATTAAAATCCGCAAGATTCGACTGAAAGATCTCTGGCAATCTCTGCGGGAAGGCACCAACGATTACAGTGCCAAACCCCACTCCATCCCCTTGCTGATTCTGTTTTATTCACTGTTCGCACTACTCTTCACTCTGTTCGCGTTCGGCCAGCAACTGCGCTATCTGGCCTTTCCCATGGTGGCTGGCTTAACACTTATCGGCCCTATAATCGCCACCGCCTTCTTCGAGATGAGCCGACAGCGTGAACGAGGGGTGGAACTGGGTTGGCGCGACTCGTTCCGATTCATTCATACCTCATCCTTCGCCCCAATCCTGGCTCTGTCGCTGGTCATGATGCTGCTCTATATTGCCTGGCTGTACATGGCGGAGCTCATTTATTTCGGCATGTTCGGCGCTACTCTGCCGGTCTCGGCGGCTGATTTCATCAACCAGTTATATTCTACGCGTCACGGCGGCGGACTGATTTTTTATGGCAATTTTGTCGGCTTCCTGTTTGCCTTCGCGGCTATGGCCTTTTCGGTGATTGCCTTTCCCCTGGCGCTGGACAAACCAGTCACCTCTTCCACGGCCATGAGTGTGTCTATTAAGGCATTCACCTCTAATTTCTACGTGCTGGCGGTGTGGGGGATAGTTGTTGTGGCGATCTTGACGCTGGGAGCCGCCCTGTTCTTGATTGGGCTTGCTGTCGCCTTGCCGATATTGGGCCATGCGACCTGGCACGTATACCGGAAAATTATCGAACCCTAGTGTAGTGCCATTTAATTGTAGTGCCATTTATTAAGGACACTACACTGAATTGACAGTCAATCGGTCTGCCTGAATTCGATCTGGATGCAGGCAGACACTACAAAGCAACACCGGACATCAACGATCATCTGGCACTAATTCTCGTTTAAATTGTTTGAATCGCTGCACGTAGGTTTCAGCACTTTCGCTCAGGCCTATTATCTGCTCCGGAGAAAGCGCCTTGACCACCTTCGCCGGCGAACCCATCACCAGAGAGCCATCGGGAATCTCTTTGTGTTCTGTCACCAGGCTGTTGGCGCCGATCAAACAATTCTTGCCGATTCGGGCGCCATTGAGAATTACGGCGTTAATCCCAATCAGGGAATTATCACCGATGCTGCAGCCGTGCAGCATGGCCTTGTGGCCGATAGTCACGTTGCGGCCAATGGTCAGGGGATACTTAGGATCGGTATGCAACACGGCGCCATCCTGAACATTTGAATTTTCACCGATGATGATCAATGCATTGTCGCCTCGTATCACCACGTTAAACCAGACGCTGGCATTGTTCTCCAATCTTACCGAGCCGATCACCGACGCATTCTCGGCGACGAAGTAATCGTCACCTTGAATCTCAACTTCGCGCTCTCCCAAACGGTATAACATGACTCGCCTCTTTTATTTATTCTTCAGTTCTTGGGTTCTTGGGTTCTTGGGTTCTTAGGGTAGCCGAAATACAAACAAGGTATTGCCACCCTGGCGCTGGCGGATCTCCGGCGTCAGGTTGCGGTAGTTAATACCCCCGCCGGCCGCGATGGCGAGGTATTGCACACCGTCCACACTGTAGGTCACCGGAAAACCACCGGCCGAAGAGTTAAGAATTTGCTCCCAGAGAATTTCACCGCTGTCCGCATCGAAGGCGCGAAATCGTCTGGCATCATCTGACACAAAGACCAGGCCGCCGGCCGTGGTTAATACCGAGCCGCCCATACCGGCCCGTTGTCGGTGAGTCCAGCGTGCCTCGCCGGTAGCGACATCCACCGAGGTCAGCATGCCCACCAATCCGTCGCTGTCCGGTGGCAGATCCATCAGGGAGGTGGCGGAACTATGGTAACCCCCCAGCGTTGGATTCACCGCGTTCAGGTAGAAGGTCATGCAGGTATTATTGGTCGGCGCATACAGGGAATTTGTCTGCGGCGAATAGCCTACGGAGTTCCAGTTAATGCCGCCGGTAGTAGTGGGGCATACCAGTTTCCGCTGTCGAATCTCAGTGATGTCGATGTCGGGATTGGTAATGCCTTTGCGTCCTTCGATATCGACACCGATGATGACGTTCTGGAAATTGGTCTCGGTTGCCCAGAGGAATTCACCGGTGGCGGCATCCAGGGTCCAGACGATGCCCGGTTTGCCGGGAATGCCAGTGATCACTTTGCGGCGTTCGCTGGAAGCGATGTCTGGATTGATCCAGGACACGGCATCGGCGTCGGGGGTAACTTCGGTTTCCACTATCAGGCGCTCGAAGGGATGATCCTGATCCCAGTTGCCGCCGGGAATATGTTGAAAGTACCAGGCGATTTCGCCGGTATCGGCATTCAGCGCCAGCGTGGAGTTGGTATACAACACGTCACCACCGCGGGTATCTCGCTGGATTGAACCCCAGGGGATGGGCACTGCCACGCCGATGAAAATCAGATTCAGTTCGGCATCGTAACTGGCTGGCATCCATGCCGAGCCACCACGACGTTCTTCGTTGGGCAGGTCGCCCCAGGTTTCACCGCCGGGCTCACCGATCTTCGGTACCGTGTTAGTGCGCCACAACTCTTCCCCGGTGTCGGCGTCGTGGCCAGTAATCCAGCAACCGGTATTAATGTAATAGCAGCCCGACATGCCAGCGATAATCTTGCCGTCGAATACCTGCGGCCCACCAGAATAATGTTGACCAATGGTCCAGTCGCCAATTTGCCGCTCCCAGGTGACTTCGCCACTGCGGGCGTCGAGGGAAACCAGATAAGCATCATGGGTGGCAATAATTAGCTGATCTTTATACAGCGTGGCATTGCGATTGGCACAAGCCAGAGTCGCCGCATGCTCAACCTGTGGTCGGCGATATTCCCAAAGCGGGCTGCCATCGGTCGCATCCACCGCCTCGATAAAGTCGCAGGCCTGAGGCAGGAACATGACGCCATCATGCACGAGCGGAGTGGTTTCCTGCCTGCCCGGCTCCATGGTCCAGGCCCAGGCCAGACGCAGGCTGTCCACATTATTCTTGTTGATTTGATCGAGAGGACTGTAGCCCCAATGGTTCGCCGTGCGACGCCACATCAGCCAGTCATTTTCTGCTGGCTCCCTCAGGTCCGCCAGCGATACCGGTGTGTAGTCATCCAGTAATGAGGGCGATTGGGCTTGAGATTGGGCTTGAGATTGAGATTGAGCCGTCGACACGAGCGCCACAAAGGCAATCGAGAGGGTGACGAGATAACAATGGCGCGCCGTGGGGGTTTGCATAGTTTATTCCTTCAAGATGACGTGGGGTGATTGATAACATAAATAAAAGGGGGCCGACCACAGTTTTGCAAGATTATTCGGGCTTTTGGCGGAGTGGGTGTGCTTTGCTCAGGCTGTCATTGCCTATTCGATGTAATCCTGAGAGATGTCATAATGCCCACTAGATAGCCCGGCAGACAAAGCTGATTTGTCAGCGGGCGAGCACTGTGCCAAATTCATCCCCCGGATACCCATGGGCAGCATGGGCGATGCCTCAGCGAACGGCAAACGTAATTGTGTTTTGCAGTTCCGGGGCGGCGGGGTACAGCAATAAATAGAGACGGTCGATTATCACCCGTTGTTGAGAGGAAGAAGTGTATGTTTGCCATATTAAAGGGTGTCAGGGTACTGGACTTGAGCACTATTGTGCTCGGCCCCTATGCGACGCAGATGTTGGGCGACTTTGGCGCCGACGTTATCAAGATCGAAAGCCTCGACGGAGATTTGTTTCGCACCGTGCGGCCGGGACGGTCGGAAAAAATGGGCGCGGGGTTTGTCAACAGCAATCGCAATAAGCGTTCCCTGACACTTAATCTAAAAACCGAAGAAGGCAGGCAACTGTTCTACCAACTGGTAAAAACCGCCGATGTTCTGGTGCACAATATGCGCAACAAAACGGCGATAAAACTGGGCATCGGTTATGACCAGATCAAGGCGCACAACGCCGAGATTGTTTATTGCGCGGCGCAGGGCTTTGGCGAAGCGGGGCCGCTTGCCGACGCACCGGCTTACGACGACATTATTCAGGCGGCTTCCGGCTTTGCCCACATGAATGCCGACGCCGAGGGAAATCCACGCTACGCGCCCACTATCATTGCCGACAAAGTGGTTGCACAACAACTGGCCCTGGCGGTGATGGGAGGCTTGATGCAAAAGTTTCGCAGCGGCAAAGGCTGCTTCATAGAGGTACCCATGTTTGAAGGGCTGGTGTCGTTTATTATGATCGAGCAATTTTCCAACCTGAGTTTTGTTCCCAGCGAAGGAGGCACCGGCTACCAGCGAATGAATTCTCCCTATCGCCGACCCTATCCAACCAAGGATGGATTTCTCGGGCTGCTGCCCTATAGTACCAAACACTGGATTGAGTTTTTCAATTTAGTCGGTCATCCGGAACTCGCCGAAATGGAAATCGTCACCGACCCGGTAAAACGCAGTGAGAACATCGATGAACTGTATAAGAAACTTCTTGAGTTTGCGCCAAGCAAAACCACCGATCAATGGTGTGAGCTGTTAGCGACAACCGACATTCCTCACACCCGGGTCAATCGACTGGATGATTTATTGAACAACGAACATCTGCAGGCGGTGGGCTTGTTTGAGGAATACCAACATCCAACGGAGGGCGCGATGCGCCGCATTCGATCGCCGTTTACTATGCAGGGGGTTGCGCAAACAGATGACCTGCCTACACCAAATCTCGGCGAAGCGAACGAAAGCATTCTGCATGAACTGGGGCTGGATACCGCGGCGATAAAAGCATTGCAAGAGAAAGGGGTGATTGGCCTTACGATTTGATATGTGGTCGCCGCGACGACTGGATAGATGGATGGCAACGACGACTATCTGCGCGGCTAGTTCAAAAAAATCCGCCCCTTTTTGTTCCCTATGTGTAGCCCCTCGCTATCTGCGTTTTGAAATATGCTCGATAGCCAAACAGGCTTGCTGCCCAAATTGCTTGAAAGCAGCAAACATATCCATATCAATTTCTCGCTCGCTCGGCTTACGATCCGCATAAATCAAACCAATAGGTTTGCCATCGATAACTACCGGGTACAACATGAAGGACTCCACTTCGAGAATTCTGCTAACATCTGCATCGATCAATTTTTTATACTGCTCGGCCTGTGCATCCTGCACCCACAGTGCCTGCCCTTCTTTAAGGGCTTTGCTGAATATATTATTCGCGGTCACCGAAAATTTGAAAGGCTTGGCGAAGCCCTCGTTGTTACTGCTAATGGAATACTTATCGGTGACCATCGTTTTATCCTGTGATAGCAAGGCGAACACACAGCGATCCATGCCCACACCCCGGTTAATGCCTTCCAGAATTATTTCCAGAATCACATTCGGCGTCGGACCGGTCTCCAATGCACTCCCCAGATCCTTGAGAATAGCTAATTGCAGCAAGGGATCCGATTCCGGATACGCATGGATAATGAATTCATCACTGCCGTCGTCCTGGCCGAGTTTTGATTCACTGTGAACGGGAAGGTAACCAAGAATTTCAACCGCGCCATATTCCCGAATCGTTTCTGCCACCTCTTTCGCCTGTCGGCGAACCAGTCTCTGGGTCTCGCTTTCTTTAAGCTTAGGATGTTCCGCAATTTTTTTAATAGCCGCCTGGGTATTTTTGCCCTCCCAACCTGATGGTGCTGATTCGGCCAGGGATTTGCTAAGATTAATGTCTCGAATACGGGGATTAGCAAGCTGTGGATTATTAATGCTGCTCTGCAATAAATCACTCATGCGCCAGTTCCGGGTGAGCGCGAGAGTAAGCTGATCGAAGTTAAAGCCCAGAAGTTTTTCCTGAGCCGCTTTGGCTGTACAACCTTCCTCCGCCGCCAGCTTCAAGATGCGCTCCCCGGCATCCTCGGCAACACACCAGAATGCCATCTCGCCGACACTTGATAACAAGGCGGCAATAAACACTTCTTCGGTCGCATCATCGCCCCGACGTTTAGCCAGCTGCTGAGCCAATGCTGCACCGTGAAAGGACTTGGCCATGAGTTTCATGACATGCTCACGAGAACGCGCCTTTAACAGTAGAGTCTATGATTGCCAGAGACAAACTGATATTTCGCACCATATCAAAACCGATAAACAAGATGGCACGACTGATGGTACTAATGGGTACGTTGGTCGGGTTATAAATTACACTGTTAGCCAGGCGCAAAATACGTGAGGTTAAACTGGTGTCGTGCAAAATAATCTGGGCGAGTTCGGTGGTGGAAGTATCCTCACTCTCCACCCCTTGATCGATAGCAGTCGCCGTGTATTTAAAAATAGGCAACTCTCTTTCACCAATCCGCTTAACCCAATCTTCTATCTCTTCCGACATGATTTTCCACTACTTGATTAAAATCCGAGCAAGTATACACAAGTGAGCGAAAAGGTTGCTGCTTTGGGTCGCAGAATTTGGACAAATTCTGCAGAATTGAAAGCCCCTGAAAGGCAGAGCAAGCCGTTTCCCTGCCGTTAATTAGACGCGGTTTGTGTGCTGTTTCACATGCTTTTTCAGAAAAATCGGTTAAAATCGAAAAGATTCGCTTTGGGTTAAGCAACTGTGGTTAAGCAACTGCTGTATCTTTGCGCCAAGCCTGTTTATTCCACTCCCCAGCTACAGCTGCACTTATGGCTGCTCGCTATCAGAAGTAGAAAATGTCCGATAAGAATAAAAATACTGAATTTGTAGCGCAACCCGCAGCTGATCTCTTCCAGGTTCTGGTTGAGAACGCCATGGATGTGATCACCCTGCTGGATGAGAGTGGCGCAATACTTTACCAGAACCAGTCCGTCGAACGCGCTTTCGGCTATACCCAGGAAGAACTTCTTGGTCAACAGGTATTGGCCTTGGTGCATCCCGAAGATATTGATAGTACCAGCGCTAAACTGGGCAAATTATTACAAAGAGAATCTCGCGAAGAGCGGCATGAACTCAGATTCTTGCACAAGAATGGCGAATGGCGATACATACAAGTACAAGCGCGCTTTTTTGAAGATCAATCTGCTACCAGAGTGGTCATCACCTCTCGCGATGTGACCGAGAGTCATAAGATATTGGATGAGTTGCAACAATCGAACGAACGCTTCCAAACTGCTTTTCACGCCAGCGCCAATATTTGTTCACTCTCAAAATTCGACAATGGCGAATTTATCGACGTTAACCTGGCCTGGGAGAAATCCACTGGCTGGACTCGCGAGGAAGCAATCGCCAGCACCGCACTGGATTTAGACACCTGGGGCAGCCCTGAAAACAGGCAGTTCGTTATGTCGCGTCTAGTAGCCGATGGGAAACTTTCTCAATTCCCCTTCGCTATAAAAGCACGCTCAGGCGGGTTCAGAGATGTTCTCCTCGATGCCAAAATCTTAATGATCTCTGGCTTAAAATGCGTCTATCTGTCTGCACTGGATATCACTGAAACAAAAAAGCTGGAAGAACAACTTCGCCAATCACAAAAAATGGAAGCGGTGGGACAACTGACGGGTGGGATAGCCCACGACTTCAACAATCTTCTCTCGGTTATTCTTGGCAGCGCAGAGATTATCGAGGCCGAGTTGGATCAAAACAGCGATTTGCGACCCTTGATCGAGGCAATTTTAAAAGCAACAGATCGTGGAGCCGGTCTAACCCACCAGTTACTTACCTTTTCTCGCAAACAAACCTTGCAACCTGTAGCGGTTTCACTGAATGAAGCAATCAATCATACGACTTCGATGTTAAGCCAAAGTTTGAGCGAAGATATCGAGATTCAAACCAGGATCGATGCCGATCTATGGCCCATCAGGGTGGACCCCGGCCAACTAGAAAACGCTCTCCTCAACCTGGCGCTGAATTCGCGCGATGCAATGCCCGGGGGCGGGACCTTAACAATCGACTATTCCAATAAGACCATCCTTCAAGGCGATGCGCTATCTATTCATCTCGACCCTGGGGACTATGTTTCGTTGGCCTGTACTGACACCGGGACAGGCATCCCACCCGATGCTATACAGAGAGTGTTTGAACCATTCTTCACCACCAAAGAAACAGGACGCGGGACGGGTTTAGGTCTGAGTATGGTGTTCGGTTTCGTCAAACAATCGGGTGGTCACGTTTCTATCCAATCGAAACAAAACAAGGGCACGACTGTGACTATTTTGTTGCCTCGCGATCAATCGGAACAAACAGTTCCATCCTCAATCAAGCAGAGCACTACAATTGTTGATTGGCAAGGAAAGACCGCGTTACTGGTTGAAGACAATCATGAGGTCCGAAGATTGACAGCCAGGATGTTGAAACTTGCAGGCTTTAAAGTGCTGCAAGCAGAAGATGGAAGGGCCGTTATGAAATTGCTCAAGCAGCAGCCGACTGTCGATTTTTTATTGTCCGATGTGATTTTGCCAGGAGAGCTTAAGGGCCCGGAGATCGCAAAATTAGTGCACAGTCATTCCCCCGACGTGGCGATTCTTCTCATGTCAGGCTACACCCATGGAGAAATTCACCCAGAGGATGACGATGCGCCGTTTATACCAATAATTAGTAAACCCTTCACTAATGAGGCGCTGCTTCGTCAGATTCAAACTGTATTTGCCAGCAAACAATAAATCTGAATTTTATTGTTTGCTTTATTGTCCCGAATCCTCCAGCGCATCCTGCACCCGAGCTCCGCGTAAAATATTCACCATGCCATAGTTTCCCTCATGGCAAGCATATTCATAAAGCTGACCGGCCACCTTGGTCATGGGCACGATAGCGGTGAATTTATCGGTAAAGGTTGAAGCATCATCGATGGTGAATTCATAGTCGACGGTATATGGTCCGACACGGGTAAAACGCTCGATGAGAAGTTTGTCCTTGGAGGTGCCGGCCGAGCCAAAGCTGGGGGTCAGGTCGTTGAAATTACGCGTCTCAACCACCAGCGTATCGCCATCGAAGTAACCGCGGGAATCACCCGCCCAGAGTCTGAGTTCAGCATCGAGAGTAGACCCAATATTCGCGGAAGCGACGAGTGGCACGACGCGAGCATCGTGAATCATTTCGGTCATGATCACCGCCGTATTCTTACTCTGAAAAATCTGCACATTGTTGTTATACAGGCTCGGAATAAAGGGAGGGCCGGCATTGAAGCCAACGATGCAACGCTCGGAGAGACCGCGATCTTCCGGGCCGTCGGTGCCGATGCCGCCGGCGGAAATGCGCACCGGTCGTGATTCGCCGGTAGTTTCCCCACCGTAGACGCCTTGCCCCGCTATGGCGCCTTCTACCAGTGCCGGAAGTTGGCCATTAGTGGGATACACGATATGTGAAGTCCGTACGTCGCCACCAATGCCTGCATTCTCGATCCAGAAATCATTATAGGATTCATCAACTCCGCCACCGCCCAGAGCGGCATCGGAACCAGCATCTCTCGCCGCCCGTTGCACCTCAATCTCTCTCACCTCATCCGCGGTGAGAAACTGACGTTCACCGAACTTTTCCGGGCGTTGCATCGGCCTATTGGAAGAAAAGTTCCAGACACCTTGTATATCCGGTTGTCCCCACTCGGTACGGGGGGCCACATAATCCTCGGCTGCAAAGCTAATTGCAGAGAACGAGCAGGCAAAGACCAGGGAAAGGGCTGGAAGAAATCGCGATCTTGCTTTGTTCATGGAACGCTCCGTAAAGGGGTTGATCAAACTTGCCAAAAGCTGACTTATCCGGGTAAATAGGGACGGATTTATTGTAGCCACTCTTTCACCCGATTGAAACCGGGCTCGAATACAATAACTCTGCCTAATTCAGGCTAACAAATTAGCTCAACAAACCTAGTTCAACAAACCCAGTTCAACAAACTTAGCTCAACAAACTCACCCCAACAACGGACACCAGACTCACTATGCCCTCTATCCACTGCCCCTGCAGCTCCGGCAAACTCTACGACGCCTGTTGCGGCCCATTTCTCAATTGCCGCCGCACGGCCAAAACCGTAAAACAGCTGATGCGCTCCCGTTACAGTGCCTTTGCCCTGGGTGATCATGGAGACTATCTGCTGCAAACCTGGCACCCGGTCGCCGCCGGTGGACTGACCGCCGAGTTGCTGTCTGCAAGGACCCTTGACTGGCAGGGTCTGAGGATTCTGGATTTTAGTCAGAACGGCGATGAGGGCGTGGTGGAGTTCGAGGCGCGGTTTATCGATGGCGATGGCAATTCCGGGCGACACCACGAGATATCGCGCTTCATCCGCGTAAACGGCAAGTGGCTTTATGTGAATGCCCTATAAAACCGGGACAGACCACGTTTTAATAAACGTGGTCTGTCCCTTCACGCCGGGTTATTCCCTGAGCGGCTATTTGATGTACACTGACGGCGATTGACAATAATCGCCCTGTTTACTTTTGAGGATAACGGTATGAAATTAGCTATTACAAAAAAATTAGCGGCCATCGCATTGATAGGCCTCTTTTCCCAAATCTCCTTGGCCGATGCGGCCAGCGCGCAAAAAACCATTGCCGGCATAGTCGCTGGTATGAACCACTTTGCAAACGATGCCCAAAAGGCTCAACTGGCAGCCATTGCCAGTGATGATAGTTCCGGCAGAGGCATGCAAATGATAGCCACCGCTGTTGGCGGCATTCAGCATGCTGCGACCGCTGAAGGTAAAGCGTCGATGGATCAAATAATCGGCTATGACGGCGCCTCTGCGGAAGCCAAAGCTTTAGCGAAAATAGTGATGGAGTTTAATCATATGGCGAGCGCGGAAGCCAAGGCTGAACTCGCGAAGCTATAATAGTTCTGAAGATTACGAATAGTTCTGAAGATTAAAAATAGTTCTGAAGATTAAGAATAGTTCTGAAGATTAAGAATAGTTCTGAAGATCGAGCACGAAGGCCTCAACCTACTAGTGGAGGCCTTTTTTTTGCGAGCACATCGCGTCAAGCCTTTCTTTCACAGTTGCAGAGCCGCCGTTTATATTTGAACTAATACGCAAGGCTTGAGCCAGTAATTTCCTACTTGAGGTATCGAGGAGCAATATGAAAAATAATAAGGGCAATGCCCCCATCCTAATTACTTGTCTTCTCTTCGTCCTGCTCCCGCTCAACGGCTACAGTCAGGGCAATAGCTATCAACGTGGCGAGGGCAGCTTCGTAAAGCTGCCCGCTGACCGCAGCTGGGGTTCGGTGAGTGCTATTCACTATGCCGGCAATAACACGCTGTGGATTGCGGAACGCTGTGGCGGTAATCGGGGCCCCGGCAGTTGTGAAGACCAGGTCGATGTCGATCCCATTTTACTGGTCGATACCGAGGGCAAACTGCTAAAGAGTTTCGGCGCCGGCCTATTCGTTTGGCCCCATGGTATGTTTGTCGATGCTGAACAGAATCTTTGGGTTACCGATGCCGCGGTATCCGCCGACGGGACGAAAGGCAACCAGGTGCATAAATTCAGCCCCGACGGTGAACGGCTAATGAGTCTGGGAACCACCGGAGTTCGAGGTAGCGGACATTACGAATTCAATGCCCCCAATGACGTACTGGTAGCACCCAACGGTGACATCTTTGTCGCCGATGGACACAATGCCAGCACCGATAATCGCATCGTTAAATTCAACAGCGAGGGTGAGTACTTAATGGAGTGGGGTTCAGTTGGCGCCGAAGCCGGCGAATTCCGCGTCCCCCATGCTCTGGCGATGGACTCTCAGGGCCGACTGTTTGTCGCCGATCGTGCCAATAGCCGTTTACAAATATTTGATCAGCAAGGCAATCATCTTCAGACCTGGACCCAGTTCGGCCGACCCAGTGATCTCTACATCGATGACAATGACATCCTGTATTCCGCCGACTCAGAATCAGGCACCGGACCGAATCGTAATCCTGGCTGGAAACGCGGTTTCTATATTGGCAGCGCCAAAGATGGCTTTGTGACTAGCTTCGTTGTCGATCCCAATCAAAATCCAACGGGAACGACCAGCCATGCGGAGGGCATCACCGTGGATGACGACGGCAATCTGTATGCGGCGGAAGTCGCCGAGCAGAATGTCAGGAAGTTTACCCGGCTAAAATAACTATCGGGCAAAACCGGGGAGAGACTTGCCCAGGCACTCCTCCGACCCTAGTTATCCGAGGCCATGCCTTCATAGATTCCCCACTTCTGGTCGATCATCTGCTGCGCCAGATTGGACAAGCGCTCGCCCTCCTCGGGATTAGTGCGGGCAATGCTGCTGAATCGAGTCTCATTGTAGGCATACTCTTTGAACGCGATATCGGGTCGGGTTGAATCCAGGATGAAGGGGTTACGATGGCTGTTTCTGAGTTCGGGGTTATAGCGAATCAGCGGCCAGTAACCGGAGCGCACGGCTAATTGTTCCTGCTTTAAGCTGTCTTCCAGGTCATAGCCGTGGGCAATACAGGGGCTGAAGGCGATGATTATTGAGGTTCCCGGATAGGCTTCTGCCTCTCGAAAGGCTTCCAGCGTCTGCTGGGAATTTGCCCCCAAGGCTACTCTGGCCACATACACATTGCCGTAGGATATTGCCTGTAGAGCTAGATCTTTCTTGGAAACTACTTTGCCGCTGGAAGCAAACTTCGCGATAGCGCCCAGTGGGGTAGACTTGGATTGCTGGCCGCCGGTGTTGGAATACACCTCGGTATCCAGCACCAGAATATTGACATCGACACCACTGCCCAGAACATGGTCCAGACCGCCGGCACCGATATCGTAGGCCCAGCCATCACCGCCGATTATCCAGATGCTTCTACGCACCAGATGATCTACCAGCGAGAGCAGATTCTCCGCCCGCGGATCATCCATTTTTTCCAGCTTGGCTTTTACTACGGCCAGACGTTCTCGCTGGGCACAAATCTGCGACTCCAGCTTTTGTGGCGCCTCGGCTATTTGCTTGACCAGATCCTCACCGAGTTCATCTTGCAGTGCTAACAGTTCAGTCTTCGCCATTTTCAGATGCTTGTCGGCAGTGACGCGGTAACCAAAGCCAAATTCCGCATTGTCTTCAAACAATGAATTGGACCAGGCTGGCCCCCGGCCGTCACTGTTTTTTGACCAGGGCGTAGTCGGCAGATTGCCGCCAAAAATCGAGGAGCAGCCGGTGGCATTGGCCACCATCAGACGATCACCGCACAGTTGTGTCACTAACCTTAGATAGGGTGTTTCACCGCAACCCGCACAGGCACTGGAAAATTCAAACAACGGTTGCAAAAACTGCACGCCACGCACATTGGAGAAATCCACTTTGGCGCGATCGTTGTAGGGTAGGGTATCGAAATAGTTTACCCATTCTTTTTCAGCCTTTACGTGTTCGTAGTGCGGCAACATATTAATCGCGCGTGGTCCATTTGGCGTTTCGGTACGCACCGGGCAAGCGTCAACGCAGACACCACAACCTGTGCAATCCTCAGGATAAACTTGTAGCGTATAACGCGTCTCTGGAAAACCGCGCGACTGGACACCCGTACTCTTGAAACCCTCGGGCGCATCCAGCAGCGTATCCTTGTGAAAAAACTTCGCTCTTATGCTGGCGTGAGGGCAAACCATGACACAGTTGCCACATTGAATGCAGGCGTCAGGCTCCCAGATGGGAAGTGTCTGCGCCAGATTGGATTTGTCGAAGCGGGTGGTACCAGTAGGGTAAGTCCCGTCGGCGGGAAGTGCGCTTACCGGAATTAAATCACCGCGGCCCTTCATCATCTCCATGGTGACTTCTCGAACAAAGCTTGGCACCTTCACCGGGTTCAAGTCTTCCACGATGGCTTGCTGCGCGTCGGCTTTTTCGGGCAATTCAATTTGCTGTAGATTTCTCAGCGCCGCATCGATCGCATCGAAATTTTTCTGCACGACTTCAGGCCCCTTACGGGCATAGGTTTTTTCAACAGATGCCTTGATTTTTTCGATCGCCTGATCCCGTGGCAAGACACCAGAAATGGCAAAGAAACAAGTCTGCATCACCGTATTAACTCGCCGGCCCATACCCGCGGCGCGAGCAACTTTTGCCGCGTTGATGGCGTAGAAATTTACTTTCTTGTCGATCATCTGCTGCTGGACTTTCGCCGGAATCCGGCGCCAGATATCGTCAAGCTTGTGCGGGGAATTGAGCAAAAAAGTGCCCCCCTCCTCCAAATACTGCAGCATGTCCACCGTAGCCATATACGGATAGTTATGACAGGCGATAAAACTAGCTTTTTTGATTAGCCAGGGTGAATCAATTGGATCGGGCCCAAAGCGCAGATGGGAAATAGTTTGTGAACCGGCCTTCTTGGAATCGTAGACAAAGAATCCCTGGGCCTGGAATTCGTCTTCATCGCCGATGATCTTAATATTGTTTTTCGCGGCACCTACTGTGCCGTCTCCACCGACGCCAAAAAACAGACAGCGTTTGACCGACTTCGGCTCAATATCCAGGTCGTGGTCATACTCCAGACTGGTATTACTGACATCATCGATGATGCCGATAGTGAAACCATTTTTGGGTTTACTACTACTCAATTCCTCAAAGATACGCGTCACCATGCCCGGGGTAAATTCTTTACTGGAAAGTCCGTAGCGGCCACCAATAATTTTTGGCATCGAGGGACGCAGTCCTGCCGCATAGGCCTGGCTAAGCTGGGTGACCACATCCAGGTATAGAGGTTCGCCGGTGGCACCCGGCTCCTTGGTGCGATCCAGCACGGCAATGTTTTGTACGCTCTCTGGCAACGCCGCCAGGAAATGTTCGGTACTAAAAGGCCGGAACAAACGCACCGCCAAAACGCCGACCTTTTGCTGCTGTTGCTCAAGCAAAATTCGGCTCATGGCTTTCGCGGTTTGCACGCCGGAGCCCATAAGAATGATGACGCGTTCGGCGTCGGGCGCGCCGTAATAATCGAACAGCTTATACTGGCGACCAACGATTCCCGCGAATCGATCCATTTCACCCTGCACGATGCCGGGCACCGCGGCGTAGAAAGGGTTGACGGTTTCACGAGACTGAAAATAGGTATCTGGATTTTGCGCCGTACCCCGCATCATCGGATGGTCCGGATTTAATGCGCGGGATCGGTGTGCCCATACCGCCTTGTCATCAATCATTGCGCGTATCTGTTGGTCTTCTAACAATTCGATCTTGTTAATTTCATGAGAGGTTCGAAAGCCGTCGAAAAAATGCACAAACGGCACGCGCGCTTTCAGGGTCGACGCCTGTGCGATAAGCGCCATGTCCTGGGTTTCCAACACAGAGTTCGATGCCAGTTGGGCAAATCCTGTGGCGCGAACGGCCATTACATCCTGGTGATCACCAAAAATAGACAGGCCTTGCGCCGCCAACGAACGCGCGGCGACATGAAACACGACCGAGGTTAATTCGCCGGCAATTTTGTACATATTGGGGATCATCAGCAACAATCCCTGGGAGGAAGTAAACGTGGTTCCCAGGGCGCCTGTCTGCAAGGCACCATGTACAGTACCGGCAGCGCCGCCCTCACTCTGCAATTCCACCACCTTGGGCACGTTTCCCCAGATGTTCTCCGCCCCCGCGGCTGACCAGGCGTCGGCCAATTCCGCCATCGCCGATGAGGGTGTTATCGGGTAGATAGCGCAGATTTCGTTGGTTTTATAGGCAATTCGAACTGTCGCCTCACTGCCGTCGATGATGACTTTTTTCTGTGTCTGCTTCGCTGTCACATCCTTCTGCTTTAATCCCACGGCTTTATTCATGCTGACTCCTCCCGGATGGCGAGAATGCGGGCATCATCGGCGGGCACCATTTCGATCGCATGACAGGGACACTGTAAGAAGCAGGCGCGGCAGCCTATGCAGAGATCGTAGTTGTATTTGTAACGATTACCGGTACCAAGCTTGATAACGGCGGACTCGGGGCAGGCACCGTAACACCCGTCGCATTCGAAGCAGTTGCCACAGGAATAACATCGCTGGGCTTCAAATACCGCCTGCTCCTCGGTCAGTCCACTGATGACTTCATCGAAGCCCCCGACCCGATCTTCGATTTTCAGCGTGGCCTGCACCGATTGATCGGCATCGGTTTTGTACCACAGCTGCAATTTTTCGTACTCCACCAGCGGGTGTTTGTCGGGGGGCACATAGCTCGATTGCAGCAAATAGGCATTGATATACCTTGCCGCTTTCTTGCCATGACCCACAGCGATGGTAATGGACCGATCATCTGGCACCATGTCACCGCCGGCAAATATGCCTTCATGACCGGTCATAAATCCTGCGTCGACACTGACACTGCCATCCGGCTTCAGCTCAACACCACTCGCGCCCTGTAATAGATTGGAATCGATATCTTGCCCCAGCGCCAGGATCAGCGAATCGGCTTGCAGCGTGTCAAACACCCCGGTAGGTTGAGGCCGGCCGTTTTCGTCCAACTCCATGCGCTCAATAGTGATGGTGGTGGCATCGGTATCCATTTCCTTAATGGTACTCAGCCAATTAATTTTTACCCCCTCCTCTTCGGCCTCGACGGCTTCGAAATCATGGGCGGGCATATGTTCACGATCGCGGCGATAGATAATCATCGCATCCGTGGCCCCCAGACGCTTGGCAGTGCGCGCGGCATCCATGGCGGTATTGCCGCCACCGTAAATCGCCACGCGGCGGCCGATTACCGGTTGCTCGCCAGACTCCATTCCACGCAAGAAGCTCACCGCGTCCAGTACCTTGCTGGCATCACGGGCGGGGATGTCCGTGCGCTTACTGATATGTGCTCCCACACAGACAAAAACGGCATCGAAGCCGCCTTGCTGTTTTTCTTTTACCGCATCTTCGACCTTGTGATTGAGGGTGATCTTGACCCCCATCTTCTCCAGTCGCTGGACCTCCGCGTCGAGAATATTCCGCGGCAGTCGATAGGCTGGAATCCCGTAGCGCATCATGCCTCCGGCCTCGGCGCCCGCCTCTCGAATTTCAACCTCATGACCAAACTGGCGCAGATGATAAGCCGCAGACAGACCGGCAGGACCCGCACCGATTATCAGCACCTTGCGGCCGCTGGGGAGAGCGTCGGACTTCGGCATCCAGCCCAATTCATTCGCGCGATCACCGAGAAATCGCTCGACAGCATGAATGCTGACGGCACCGTCTACAGATTGGCGATTACAAACAGGTTCACAGGGGTGGTAACAAGCGCGGCCATGAATAGCCGGCATGGGATTGTCGCGCATGATGACTTGCCAGGCTTCTTCATGCCGCCCGGCCTGAGCCAAATCCAGCCAGGCCTGGATGTTCTCGCCGGCAGGACAACCCTGATTGCAGGGAGGAAGAAAGTCCTGATAGACAGGCAGAATCTCCGGAACCGCCCCAGTGCCTAGGCTCTTGGTCAGATCCGGTGGTGTGGTCATATCGGTTTTATCGTAAGCCATAACCTTATCACACCCTCTTTGTATTCTTGTTTTCTTGTAGTTTTACTACTTTTTGTAGCTCCTTGTCATTAATTGCTTACCTTGTTGGCGAAAATTTGATCAGGCCTAAATGAAAATGAAATCCGCGAAATAGGCGTCAATCTACATTTATCAGGATTACCCCTGATACCCCCTGATACCCCCTGGGCGGTCAGTAGAGCAAGGTGTCGGAGCAATCCCCCGACACCGAACAAACCCTTTACTCTCATTCCTGGGGCAATCTATAGGCTACCAAAGCGGCCGGAAAGTCAGTTCTGGAGCTGCCAATCTGCACCACAATATACTGCTTACCCTTATGCAGGTAGGTCATCATTCCGTATTGGCCCGGCGCAGGCAGCGGAACACTGGCGACTATTTCTCCACTAAACTTGTCACGCGCATTCAAGGTCAATGGCGCATCGGGAACAAACTGCACCATGCCTTCACTCAGCGCTCGGGTTTGCACCAGAAGATCGCCCATGACCATTTGATTCGACCAGCCTACGCCGCCGGTATTGGGCACATCGACTCCCGCCAGCAACGGATGATTCTTGATTTCATCCGGTGTTTCACCCACTGGCAAGGACCAGGCCTTATCGCCGGTGTTCATCTGGTAGGCAGTGAGTTCGTTGTCCATGGGTTTGAATAATCGCAGGCCATCGATAGTTGGCAGTCCACCGCCGCCACCCGGTAGCCAGGCCGCCACTGTTCTCCCGGTGGTGGGGGTCTTGTTAGGCGTGGCACCGCCTTGCCCCGGTTCCGGGTAACTCGGATTATCCCGGTCAACACCGTTGGTGGGTCGCATGAATCCGGGGGCGAAACAGCTGCGCGCATGAGAGGTGAACATCAAGCCGGTGCTGGGATCGCCTACCGGTTGATGGGGGATGACGTTGCCCCCTCCTATACAGCCGATATTATTAATAAAATCATTTTCATGGTTATTCGGTAACGGAGGCACATACAGTCCCCCCACCCGGTAACCGTTGAGTATCACCAGCGCCTGTTCTTTCAGTTCCGGTGTGTAGTCGATAACGAACTCTTCCGTCAGTCCGTCGATAACAATCCGATCCACCGGTTCTGGCCGGGTTGGATAGGGCTGGGTAGGCGCCGTGTAATTGCCGGGGACTTCGGTCTGGATTACCGGGCGATCCTCGATCGGCCATATTGGCTCCCCGGTTTCCCGGTTAAAGGCGAACACCAGTCCCTGCTTGGTGTTCTGCACCAGTGCCGGAATACGTTGGCCGTCTACCGTCAGATCCATCAGCATGGGCGGAGTCGGCAGATCATAATTCCACTGATCACTGCGATGAATCTGATAGTGCCACCTGCGCTCGCCGGTCTGCACGTCCAATGCCAGCACGCTGCCGCCGAATAAATTGTAGCCGGGTCTATGGCCGGCATAAGTCTGCACAGTCGATGCATTCGTCACCATGTACACCAGACCCAGATCCGGGTCGGCAGAAGCCGGGGCCCAGCTGGAAATATCTCCCGAGAAGCGCCAGGCATCATTTTCCCAGGTCTCATGTCCCACTTCGCCGGGGCGGGGAATGGAATGGAATTTCCACATGAATTCGCCGGTTTCCGCGTCGAAGCCCATGATGTCGCCCGGCACATTTTCGATTCGGGTTTGACCATAGCTAGGCTCATGTCCGACCAGCACCACAACCACCCCGTTCACCACAATCGGCGGCGCCGATGCGGTAACCATACCCAGCTCTCGTGGAATACCGTAATCGGGATCATAACTGCCACCGGCAACCACGTAGTCTTGCCATGGCCCCCAGTCTTCTACCAATTTGGGAATCAGATCGATTGCCCCGGTATCGCCAAATCCATCCAGCGGAACAGCTTCTCCCCAGTTCTCCAATGGCCGACCCGTCTTGGCATCCAGCGCCCACAGGAAGAAACCCGGCGTGGTGACATAGATGACACCGCGGCCATTGACTTCGGCATAGGCCACTCCTTTACCATAAGCCTGTCTGGGTGAGCGTTGATGGCGGATCGTTTCCGGTTCCCGAAACGTCCACAAGGTCTCTCCGCTGGCGGGGTCCATCGCTATCACCTGGCGGCGCGGCGTGGCCACCGTATACAGCATGCCATCGACGTACACAGGAGTGGAACGGGAGAAGTAATCGAGGTTGGGGCCGAAGTTGTCACTGCGCCAAATCCACGCCTGTTCGAGATCCGCGAAATTACTGGCATTAATCTGATCCAATGGCGAGGAGCGGGTATTCCCTGCATCGCCACCCAGATAACGCCATTCCCCGTTCTCGGTTCCGGTCAGGCGTTGAGCGGAAGCCGTTGCTGTAAGCAGCAGCAGAATTGTGAAGCCAAGGCCACGGATGAGAGTCTGCGAATGAAAAAGTTGGAAGGCCCTAAGTTGAACTTTCATGATCCCTATTCCCCTGCTGATATTTATTATTAACTCTGAACACGACTAGACTACCAGTTAGACTACCAGTTAGCCCACAGGGAGCATAGCTGTCTCGGCATTACTCTTACAACTGGCAGACACGCAATACCAACGGCAAGCCGAAGTGATCAGATTGGCCATTATAAAGAAAATGGCGGGGCCCAATATTTTTCACTGAGCTACCCTTGTATCCCTCCGGTTTCTCTTACCGTTTCGCAACAACCCCAAGCGCGAAAAACCAGTCGATACCTTTTTGTTCCGCGCCACTTTTAAACAAGTGACCACGCTCTGCCAGCGCAGCACTCGACAGCATGCATTCACCCCCACCTGCAATCAAATTGATCTTCATCAAGGTATGGATGCAATGCCGCTTGCGCTTAAGGTTTAGCTAAGCTTCGGTGGCTACGCTTCCAGTCACTCAATCAACGTAAAGGAGTTAGAGAAATGAAAACCAGTTTTAGACAATTCGCCAGTTGCAGTTTTTTTGTCGGCACATTGTTGTTCGCCGCGGCAAGCGTGTATGCCGAAAGCAATGATTCCTATAATCTGACCAACGACGCGAGTTATATTAGCGGTAAAATTGAAACTCGCCAGCATATCTATTACCCGGGAGATACCCTCGACGTTCGCCTTAGTTTTGGCGGAGATACCGCGCTACTCGTGAGTCAAGGTGTGGAGGCTTATGTTGTTGCGTTTGATCAGAGTCAAACCTCCAGCGCAATAAAAATCGATGACTACTCTACGTTTTCGACTTCTCGTCTGTTTTTTCTCGACACGGTAAGCACTGAGGCCGTGGCCGAGGGGTCCTACCAACTGGCGCTGATATTGGTACGAGCCGGTGGTGATCCTACCCATGTCGATGACTGGTATAACGGTTTTGCCGGCTTGCTGGATACCGATGCCGTCTATTCCAGTTCAACCACACTCGAAGGTGATGTCGACCAGGATGGGGAGTGGGATGATGATAAGGATCGGGACGGGTTCTACGGCGATGATGATACGGTGTACGAATATTACAACGATTCGCAAGCTTCACCCGACGCTGATTCGGCAGACATTTATCCGGACCGGGATTGGGACGATGATGACTGGGATAGCGATAGCGATAGCGATAGCGATAGCGATAGCAGCAGCGATAGCAGCAGCGATAGCAATAACAGCACCACATAAACTCAAAGATGGTAACAAGGTGTCGGGGGTCCTATCCCCGACACCTTTTCGATCACTCATCAAAGCAACGGCAAAACCTGACAGACGCGCTGAATGATTTTCCGCTAGAGAAAATCAGTGAATAGCTTTAAGCACATCCCCAGGCCTTCCCTCTACTTGAATTTCAGTGATATCTTTCGCCTGTCACTAATTTGTGATTGGATAGTATGAAGCCAATAGCTGAAATATTGCAGTCGGCGTACAAACACTTTCAAAGATTAGGTATTTCAAAAGGCTAACTATTTCACAGACTATGAGTCTTCGCTCAAGCCAGCAACAACTTTCACCCTAGGCCAAATATTTTTGAGGAAACCCCATGAAAGCCGCCGTGCATTTCTTTATTTTTTCCTTGCTGACAGGAATCTCTAGCTCGAGTTCGGCTCAATCCGTTGCCCATGGCGTGCGCAACGATCTGCCAAGGCCCTATGAAACTCAACGAGACTGGGGCGAACTACCCCAAGACTCAAACTGGGCCGCCGTTACCGCGGTCGAACCTTCTCCCGATGGGCGCTTTATCTACGTGATTCATCGCTGTGTAAACAATTCCTGCGCAGGACGCAGTGAAGCGCCTATTCTAAAATACGATTATGCGGGAAAACTGCTGGACGCCTTTGGCGAGGGCCTGTTTATTTTTCCTCATGGCGCCAGTGTCGACTATCAGGGAAATCTTTGGGTAACCGATGCCAGAGGAAATGACTTAATAGGACATCAGGTGTTCAAGTTTAGTGCGGATGGCGAAATACTCATGACCCTGGGGAAAAAAGGCGTTGGCGGTACCGGACCTGACCTACTCTTTCAGCCGAATGATGTAGTCATTGATCCAACGGATGGCGATATTTTCGTCAGCGAGAGTCATAGAGGCGGCCTGAATAACCGCATCATGCATTTTTCTGCCGACGGGTCTTTTATCAAACAGTGGGGCAGCAAAGGCTCTGCTCCCGGAGAACTCAGCGAGCCACATACTCTTGCCATGGATTCCCGTGGGCGCTTGTTTGTAGGTGACAGAGAAAACAATCGCATTCAGATTTTTAGTCAGGAGGGAGAGTTCATCGATGAGTGGCGACAGTTTGGCCGCCCTAGCGGTATTTTTATTAGCCCCGATGACACTCTCTATGTAGCCGACTCTGAATCGGGTCCAGATACCGGCGCCAATGAGTTAATGGGAATCATGAAAGGTATTCGTATCGGCTCCGCCGTGGATGGCACAGTTACCGCTTTCATCGAAGATTTGGAACCACTCAGTGATGATCACTCTGGCGCCGAGGGGGTAGGTGTCGACGCCAATGGCAATGTTTATGGCGCCGTGGTTCGGCGACAAATGTTGGAACGACATGTATTGAAATAGCGGATAACACGAATAAACAGCTTCACTGTCAAACTAACCATTTCCAGCCACACCCGTTCTCGGCTGGCAGATAGCCCTGAGCTACAGATATTCCTTATTCAGACAGCGAGAGCCTGATGAACATCCCCTATTGAAAATGGCTTAATCAAGGCGCCAACTGTATTTAAATCCAGCCGCTGACCCAGAGCCTGACAAGAATCGAGCGCCATTTGGTCCTGACCACTAATGAGATATATCTTGGCCTTACATTCCAAAACAGAAAGATAATGCAGAACGTTTGCTCCGCAAAACCCCGGCAGGGCCAGACCCATAAAAATGGCATCCGGCTCGAAGCTTTTACAGCTACTCTTAACCAGTTTGCTGTCATTGATACTGAGCACCGATATATCGTAGCCTTCCACGACATGCTCTATAAACTCGGTAACTCCCTCATCATCGTCAATAACCAATAATTTTAACGGCTGTTTGTCAGTTAACTCCAAGAAATAATTTCCTTCTGCAGCTTATCTTATCAATCTTATTGATACGCCTGGCAGTTTCCAAACAAAGCCTGTATCGATGCTTTTCCCGCTGGTGAATCTTTGAGTGTGACACCCTGGGGAAGCTCAATTGACAGTTCTTGCTGGCACATCGTGAGCTGCAGCAACCGGCCAACAGCTTTAACAACCTCGACGTCTCAATAGGCACTACGACCTGCCGGAAATTTTTCTGAAGCGAATTTTTCAATTAAAACAGGCAGAAACAAAAGTTGGCTGGAAGCAGCCCAGCCACAGGGACATGTTCACAACTAACGTTTCATCGCGTCTTTCAACAAATCTCCAAGAGTCCCGGGCTTGACTACCGCCGCCTTCACTCGACTTTGTTGCTGATTGCGATTGTCAGCGACTCGTTTTGATCGAGTGTTAGAAGCGTCTACCTTAGCGTCGGGCACGGCCTTTTTAGTTGCCTGCGCCTCATCATCTAAACGCATTGAAAGCCCTATCCGCTTTCGTTTCTCATCAACTTCCATCACTTTTACTCTAACCACATCACCGGTTTTCACCACGGCATGGGGATCTTTAACAAAACTGTCTGCCAAGGCCGAAATATGCACCAAGCCGTCCTGATGCACCCCTATGTCCACGAATGCGCCAAAGTTGGTGACATTAGTTACCACGCCTTCCAGCACCATGCCATCCTTAAGATCGCTAATCTTTTCTATGCCTTCTTTAAAGTCGGCGGTTTTGAATTCGGGCCGCGGATCCCTTCCCGGCTTTTCCAATTCGGTCAAAATGTCAGTGACTGTCGGCAATCCAAACTTTTCGTCAACGAAGTCACCAGGCTTAAGACCTTTAAGAAATTTTACGTCGCCAATAATTTGCCTTAGAGTCTTACTATTATCTGCACTTATTTTTTCTACCACGCTATAGGACTCAGGATGAACGGCGGATGCATCCAAAGGGTTTTCCCCGTTAATAATGCGCAGGAACCCCGCGGCTTGCTCGAAGCTTTTTTCGCCGAAACGAGGAACCAGTTTAAGATCCGCGCGGCATTTGAATTCGCCGTATTGGTTACGATAGCTAACAATGTTGCTGGCAATAGAAGAACTCAAACCTGCTACGCGTTTTAACAACGCGGCCGACGCCATGTTGACATCGACTCCCACTGCGTTAACACAATCCTCTACCACCGCATCCAGAGTCTGACTCAGTTTTACCTGACTTACGTCATGCTGATACTGCCCCACACCAATCGACTTCGGATCGAGCTTAACCAATTCTGCCAAGGGGTCTTGCAGACGCCGGGCGATTGAAATTGCCCCGCGCACGGTGACATCCAGATCTGGAAATTCTTCTCGCGCGATGTCGGAGGCAGAATACACCGAGGCACCGGCTTCACTCACCATGGCCTTGGTTAGCTTCAATTCTGCATGTCGTTTAATTAACTCGCCAGCCAGCTTGTCAGTTTCCCTGGAAGCGGTGCCGTTGCCGATACTGATCAATTCTACCCGATGCTTTTTGCATAAGCCTGCCAGAACAGCAATGGACTCATCCCATTTGTTCTTTGGTGCATGTGGGTAGATCGCTGTGTCTTCCAGATACTTCCCGGTATGATCGACCACCGAGACCTTCACGCCCGTGCGCAAACCCGGATCCAGCCCAATAGTGATCTTGTTGCCAGCCGGGGGGGCTAATAAAATAGCCTTCATGTTCTCGGCAAAAACCCGGATCGCTTCTTCTTCAGCCTGTTCGCGAATCTGGCCTAGCAAATCCACCTCCAGGCGCGTTAACAACTTGATTTTCCAGGTCCAGCGCACCACCTCCAACAACCACTTGTCCGCCGCTCGCCCCTTATCTTCAATAGTAAAATGATTCGCAACCATTGCTTCGCAGGGATCACTCGCTCCAGCCTCTGTCGCCGCGCTGGTTTTAGTAGCAATAGACAAACTCAAAAAACCTTCCTTCCTGCCTCGAAACACGGCCAGCGCACGATGAGAGGGAATCTTTTTCAGCGCCTCGTCGTAATCGAAATAGTCGCGAAACTTTTCCGCCTCCGCCTTCTTCTCTGCATAAACTCGAGATTGCAGCTCGCCCCGCTCCCAAAGATGCCGACGCAATAGCCCGGTTAATTCCGCGTCCTCACTGAAGCGCTCCATCAGAATTTGTTTGGCGCCATCGAGAGCCGCCTTACTGTCTTCTACCCCCTTATCTTGATCGACAAAGGACTCGGCTATGGTCTCGGGGTTCAGAGTTGGATCACCGAACAGTTGATTAGCTAAAGCTTCCAGACCTGCTTCTATTGCTATCATGGCTTTGGTGCGACGCTTGGGTTTGTAAGGTAGGTAGATGTCTTCGAGCTCGGTTTTAGTTGCGGCCGCGATAATTTGTTTTTCCAACTGTGGCGTCATTTTTTCCTGTTCGCTTATGCTGGCCAGAATCGCCTGTTTGCGATCTTGCATCTCGCGTAGATAGCGCAGGCGTAATTCCAGATCGCGCAGTTGCAGATCATCAAGACCACCGGTGACTTCCTTACGATAGCGAGAAATAAACGGGACGGTCGAACCTTCGTCTAAAAGCGCAATAGCGGCGCTGACCTGCTGCCGCTTAACACTCAGTTCTTGAGCAATTTGTTGGGTAATATCCATACGGTACTGCGATCCTTTTCAGAGGTGAGAGAGGGAGGGTGCTGAGCCTGATTTTCTGTGAACTCGAAGCAGCCGCTCCTGATATTTCAAAATTTGTTGTTATTTAATTCGCTGCCGCTGCTTCCTCCAGACGTCCAGCCCGAAGAATACCTTTCAAAGCGTAGTTGCCAGCATGGCAGGCATACTCGTACATCTGCTCCTCTACCTTGGTCATGGAGGAAATGGCGACTATCTTATCGGTAAAGGTTGCAGGATCATCAACGGTAAATTCGTAATCCATTGTGCCTGCCCCGGTGGGGGTGAAACGCTCGATAAGCAGACGCTTCTCTGCCGTGCCATAAGCGACCCCGCGCAGACTAAGACTACCAAGCGCCGCGGTGAAATTCCGTGTCTCAACGACCAATGTGTTGCCATCAAAATAGCCGCGGGAATCGCCAGACCATTGCTGAATAGCCTCATCGATGTGCGGCCTGTTATCCAGGCTCACAATTCTGGCATCCCATCCCATCTCCACTAACAAGGCTATGTGATCCGCATTCTGAAAGATTTGAATATGATTGTTATAGCTGCCGCTGAGCAACGGAGGTCCGGAGACAAAGACCAGGCAGCGTTCGGACAGGCCACGATCTTCTGGCCCATCTCGACTTATACCGCCGTGTGTGTAGCGCACAGGGCGTGTTTCATTAAAATCAATATCGCTGGTTTGATCGCCGCCAAGCTGCACCTTTACCCCACGCTGCACGGGAGGAATTCTTCCATTCGCCGGATGAGTGATCAGTGACGTTCTGTTGTTTTCCTGCAATACGGTCCGGTCATTCCAATAACCATTGTAGGCGCCGATCACACCGGTAGAGTTGGAGCGGCTCGGCGCCGCACGGGGTTGGCGGCTCTGCGCGGGCGTCGAATTATCTACGTCGCTAAGAAATTCAGTATCACCGTATCTTTCTGGCCGTTCTAAGGGTGTACTCGATGAAAAATTCCAAACCCCTGTTAAATCCGGATCTCCATGCTCGGTACGCGCTACCTGATAGTCTTGCCCCATGGCCAAATGGATTGGCAAGGCAAGCAGCCAGGCAGAGAATAGCAACATCTTGTTTACGCGAGTACCCAATCTAAATTTCCTCTAAAAACACATTCGGGATAAAAGCCCTGAGCCCTGATGCTTGTTGCAATCGAAAGGCTTACAATTGAAAGGCTTGGCATCGCAGCGAAAAAATGCTACGAATTTAAACCGACGATATAGCAGGCGAAACAGAGAATACCACCATGCCCGAATACAAAGCACCACTGAGGGATATACAATTTGTCTTTTACGAAGTGCTGCAGGCCGAATCACACTACCAGAAGATAGGAGCCGAAGAGGCTAGCCGCGATATGATCGATGCCATCATCAGCGAAGGTGGCAAGTTTGCGGAAGAAGTGCTGGCGCCCTTGAATCGGATTGGCGATGAACAGGGCTGCAAATTTGAAGACGGAAAAGTCAGCACACCGCCGGGCTTCAAACAAGCCTACCAACAATTTGTCGAAGGCGGCTGGCCATCTCTGGCGGGAGAAATAGAATACGGAGGCCAGGGCCTGCCCGAATCATTGGCCACTGTACTCAATGAGATGCTTAGCACCGCCAACTGGTCCTGGAGCATGTATCCTGGCCTGAGTCATGGAGCCAAGCTGACGCTTGCCAAGTACGGTAGCGAAGAACAAAAGAAAACTTATCTCAGCAAACTCATTAGCGGCGAATGGACCGGCACCATGTGTTTGACCGAGCCGCAATGTGGCACCGACCTTGGCTTGCTCACGACCCGGGCCGAAGCAAACGCCGACGGCAGTTATCGGATAAAGGGCACGAAGATTTTTATCTCCGCCGGCGACCACGACATGACCGAGAATATCGTCCATATCGTGTTGGCGCGCTTGCCGGATGCCCCGGGCGGCACCAAGGGAATTTCCCTGTTCGTTGTGCCGAAAAATAATACCGAAGATGGCACAAGCAATAACGTGACTTGCGGCTCCATCGAACACAAGATGGGCATTCATGGCAATGCGACGGCGGTATTGAATTTCGATGATGCCCGAGGCTTTTTAATTGGCCCTGAAAACGAAGGTCTGAAGTGCATGTTCACCTTTATGAACTTTGCCAGACTGGGCACCGCCCTGCAGGGTGTGACGGCGGCAGAACTATCATTTCAGGGCGCGCTCGCCTACGCCAGAGAGCGTCTCGCCATGCGCTCATTGACAGGACCCAAGTTTCCGCAAAAACCGGCCGATCCGATCATTGTACATCCTGATGTGCGGCGCATGTTGCTGACACAGAAGTCCATTGCCGAAGGCGGTCGTGCGCTGATCTATTTTTGCGCCATGCAAGTGGACATCCTGCACGGCCCGGCGGCGGACGAAGATAAAGTCGAGGCAGAAGCGCTGATGAATATTTTGACGCCAATCGCCAAGGCCTTTCTAACTGAGACCGGCTATGAAGCGGCCAATCATGGTGTGCAAGTATTTGGCGGCCACGGTTACATTGCTGAATGGGGTATGGAGCAGATCGTACGTGACACGCGCATCGCCATGCTTTACGAGGGCACCACGGGCATTCAGGCACTGGACTTACTGGGGCGCAAGGTATTGGCCAGCCGCGGAGAATCGCTGCGTCATTTTACCCGCTTGATACATCGGTTCTGTCGCGACAACGAAACACGTGGAATGCAGGAATTCATAAAACCACTGCGCAGCTTGTATCGGGAATGGGGTGGTTTTACACGAAAGATCGGGCTCAAGGCCATGCGTAATCGAGAGGAAATCGGTGCCGCCTCGGTTGATTATCTGATGTACGCGGGCTACGTTACTCTAGCCTACTTCTGGGCCACGATGGCCGATTGCGCTTTGCAGGCGCTTAAAAATGGCGCTGAGGAGAAAGCGTTCTACGAAAGTAAAATTAAAACTGCGCGCTTTTATTACAAACGAATTCTACCCCGCTGTAAAAGCCACAAGGAAATCATGCTGTCCGGCGCTAAATCCCTGATGGAGTTAGACGCAGATCATTTTTCGGGATTTTAAAGAAGAGCTATAAAATAGAGACGGGCAGGCCGTATCTTTATTTTAAGGATATTCGTGCTAATGGCAATACGCTGATGTCCATTAGCTTCCTATTCCTGTCTGTTAGGATAGATCGAGTGGAGTGCCTTCCTGTGCAAGATACGTTTTTGTTTTGTATTTTTTCTCTTTTTTGTATGCCAGTAAGCCTTGATAAATTTCATCTAGCTCAGAATCCTTTCGCTCCGGGTCATGATGAGTAAGATATAGATTTTTTATACCTGCTTTTTCTGCAATGTGCATTCCCCCATAATAAGTGCTATGCCCCCATCCAGCTTTTAACTTATATTCTTCATTTGTATATTGAGAGTCAATTACCGCGCAATCCACGCCTCTAATGAAATCAATAATAGTTTTCTCCTGCTCGTCCATAATTCGCTGATAGTCTTCATATTCATCGTCTTCTGGACGGTAGATATTTAGTGCCGGCTCATGATCGCCAGTAAAGAAAAATTTCTTTCCATCCGCTTCTATTTCGTAGCCAAAATTTAGCACGGGGTGATTCATTAAAATGCTCGTAACCTTGGCGCTTCCCACTTGAACCACTTGACCTTCTTTTATATTGTTGTATTCCAAAGTCGCCTTTAGCTCATTCTCCCTAACCGGAAAATAACAATATTGCATTTGCTGAGATAGAATCTCTTTTAGATCTTTTTGATTTATTGGATCAAATGCACCATAGAATTTAATAGAGTTGCCCGGCACAAAAAGCGGGATAAAAAAAGGCAAGCCCTGAATATGATCCCAGTGCGTGTGGGTAATGAATATCGAACAATTCACCGGCAGGCTTTTCATCAATTCCAAACCCAAAGGCCGAATTCCTGTTCCCCCGTCGAGGATAATAATATCGCCATCGTCGGTGATGATTTCGATACAGGTGGTATTACCACCGTATCTAACAGTATCCGGCCCGGGTACGGCTATGGAACCTCTAACGCCTCTTATTTTTACTTGCACAGGCTAACCTTCTCTATTTGCCTTACTTGATTGTTACCACGCCAGGTCCGTTTCCTAATTGGAAAACTGGATGAAAATTTTCGCACTTTCGATTTCCTTCTCAAGGTTGGGTAGCGAATCTGCCACTTTCTCGATAGGCCCCCCTAACCATGACTGAATAGAGCTCGGTATCGCACTACTCATGGATATTTCTTTCTCATTTCCATCAAGAATTTTTGTTACCTGATTGGCAACAAAAACTATTCTGTTCAGAATCTCGCTTTCACTGAGTAGAACAGAGTCTGGAATTTGATCGGGCTCATGGTGAAAACGAATTGCGTCTACCATCATCTCCGGGAGCTTCCATTTTTCTGCGAGCAAGGCTCCCAGTTCCGCGTGATCTATACCAAAAATTTCCTGTTCTATGTCTTGTAGTGGTACTTGCATTTTTTTCGCTTCTTCCAGCACTCCCTGATAAATATAGGGATGTGCCTGTGAAAATATAATTTGGCCAATATCGTGCAGTAGGGCGCTAATGAAAAAGGTTGATACGTCAGCGGACGGAACATTATTTTTTTGCGCCAGAAGCTTGGCTACGACCGCTGTCACTAGAGAATGTAACCAATAGTCGGCCATATCGAGCCCGGCTTTATTGGATTGAGGGAGGGAGCCCATAGCCGCTACGCTTACGGCGAGATTTTTAATGGTATTGATCCCCACATAGACAACGCTCTGCTGGATGGAAATCACCTTTCGCGACAAGCCAAAATAGGCGGAATTGACCAACCTCAGGACTCTTGCCGTCAATATTGGGTCATGGGTAATGTGACCGACTAATTCCTTGGTTGAGCAATCGATATCCGAGGTCAGTTCAAGAATCCGCATGACACTCTGGGAGAATATAGGAATATCCTCCAGCATGTCCGAGATATTCTTTTTCGAAAGTTCCATCTTCACTCTCTTTAAACGGCGAGCACACTTGCCTTTGTTTTACTTCATTTATCTATTACGGCTATTTTTACCGTAACTATTCGCAAATCTACCAGATTGTTCGCTTGCCTTCACCTGCAATAGACCCTGTCTTGCATAATCTATCGGCCTCAGATCAGGCGATTACCATTAGGCAAGAGGATATTCACAGAGATCAACCAGAGACGACTCCATAATGCCAACAACCGACCTCCATGTTCGGGTAAAAATGCAGTAAATAGAGTGATTTAATACACAATAAGCAAAATTGGCGGATAGCCGCATCAATACAAGCCCGAAAACCCCCTGCCCCCCTGTCTAACGACAAGCAACTTGGCGGCAAGGCGGGTCTATTGGGCCGAAAACCAAAGCCCGGCCCTATCCGTCTCGTCTCCGGTTAAATACGTTAACTTACACACTCCTTACACACTACATTAATAGACTTACACACTCACTTACACACTTTATTCTCACAAATTGAGACAACAAGGCGGTCGCTGACTCAACTAAAGAATCTGCTTAATACCCTGATTACGGCCAGGTAAAATTCCGTCGCCAAATTGTGTACTCCCACGTTTTATGGGCACTTGGGCGCCGCATTAGCTTTAAAATTTCTATTACACACTTTCTATTAGTGCTTACACACTTTTCTGAAGACACGGAATCCTCGGCTGGCGCCTAAAATATTGGATTCATCTGTCTGTGTCCCAGATGATCAGAATGAGCATTACTACCGAAGGTAAGGGGAAAAGCTGAGTTTCTCGATTTCTGCGCTTACCCAGTATTAATGATATGCGCTGGCCTGGCAGGGCTTTGCTTATAGCCTGGCTTCCGCCTTTAGCTTGCTGTTATGCGTGGTTATTGGCGGCACTTAGTTTGAGGTCCATCAGCTGTAAGCCAGGTTTTGCGCCTGTGTCACGCAATAGACTCAGGTAATCTTCCAATAACAGCGCCAAACCCTTAGTAGTTGTAAGGTTATTGTCGATGATCCATGCATTAAAGTAAGTAAGCAGTGCCTGCCGCTCTTTTTCATCGAGGGCCGGACGTCGTTCGCTACTTTTATCCCACTTGGACTTAAGTTTTGGCCGCGTCGACACGCTCAGGTAATTGCAGTGCACAGCCTCATCAAATACACAGTTAAGCGCCGCGTTATGGGCTTGTAGCGTGCTTCTACTCGGCATTTTCCCCATCCGGGCTGTCCGCCAGAGATCAAATTCGGCCAACAGCGTGGAATCTATACTGGCGACATTGTATTTGCCAAAGAAAGGAATCAGGTATTTTTCAGTAATAGCGAGGTGATCTCTGTATTTGCGAAGTCCTTTCTCGCTGTCTGCTGCATCTTCCAGCCGTTGTAGAGCCCGCCGGGCAATACTTCTAAACTTCCGGGTAACCACTGGCACATTGTCTCGTTTGCGTGCCACAGCCGCATACAGCAAATCCTTTGCTTGAGCGATAGCGTCTTTCAGCTCCTCCTCCCTTGTGCTGGCCCGCTGCCAACTACCGCCAACCTTGAATCGACACTGCCATACTTTGCTGCGTTCGCGCTGGTAGACGACAAGCATATTTCCCATCAGCGTATGGGTAGTACTACTTTTCTGCGGCATAGCGTTTAAGCGGCTCCAATCAAGTTCGCGGCTTCAAGCCAGGCAAGCAAGAAGCCATTGCCTGCAGTATAACCTGCTTACACACCTGCTTACACACTATATTTTGTACACTGCCGCCTTTAATTCACCCCCAATGCGAATAGGCAGGGTCCACCTATTCCATTGCTGTAGGTTCGCCTCTGACGGCGGATTATAGATCGATGCTGGCCCGCATTAACGGGCCTGAAGGGGGACCGAGGGGCTGAGGGGGACTGAGGGAGACTGAGGGAGACTGAGGGGGGGGGCTGATTTTTAACTTTCTCGAATGCTATCTGCCGAATTACGCTGCAATACAGCGAAGCCCCCTCCCGCGGCAAAAAAAATGCCCCAGCTTGTTACATCAAGAGGGGCATTCAAAGTAGGTCTTCGGCTGAGAGAATGATTTGCCGGGAAGGCCTATTGGGGACCTGGTTTCAAGTTCAAACCTTACGTGTTTCAATTCTGTTCACACAGCGCTTCAAGGTGATTTTTTAGTAACCCAACCTCCTTCGCTGATCTTACAAACTAATGATTAGCTGATACTAGGCTTTACGACCGTTAAACATTAAACCTTATGCTTTTTTCAAAATTTACGACACCACGTGGCTTATGGCGAAAAAACAATAAGTTAGCGGTCTCTAGAAACGCGTTACTGCCCCGCAAAGTGCCAATCCCATCACAAACCTCACTCACAACCCATTTGGCTTCCAATTTCTGTGACCTGCCTCAATAGTCGCTCCGCCATCTCTTGATAGCTTAGTCACCAGGGAGAATCCCTCAAAACTATTCCCGTTGGGAAAGTTCATTCCAGGTCACGGAGTACTACCCATGAAATTGCAACAACCGTTAATCTTCGCTCTCTCTCTTTTCCTCGCTGTTTTCGGTTCGAGCATGCTGATGGCTAAAGGATCCGAGCTTAAATTTAGTAGTGTAGTTGTTTCAGTAAACCAAACTGGCAGTAATGAAGGAATATTGACTGTCAGCGTTCGGGATGTCGATGTCCCTGTTACCGTGAACGGTGACACTGAAATTGAAGAGAGCGGAGAAGAAATAGATCTGGGGGGAATTTCCGCAGGCGATTTCGTGAAGGTAAACGCCTTCTTTTCCGACGCAGGGGAACTGGTTGCCAATGAAATTGCCGTGTTAGACGAACGCTCCGAACAGTTTCGCTTTCAGGGCGCCATCACAGCCACAGATACAGCAGCCGACTTGAGCGTAATTACGCTAATGGGAGTGGAGATTAGTCTCAACTCCTCGACAGAAATTACCCGCAGAGGAAATGGTGATGGCAATTCGGTTCTGCCAACAGACTTGGTCGTAGGCGATGAAGTCAATGTTCGTGGCGGAATAGCCGACGGCGTTTTACTTGCCGCGCGAATTCACGTCGGAAACAGAGAGCAGGGAATTATCGAACTGGAAGGTGTGATCAGCGAGACCACCGATACAGGATTCGCCATTAATATTGAAGGCGGTGGCTCGAGCACCGTTATTGTGGATGACAATACATTTGTGAGCGGTGAAATTATCGTCGGGGCTTTTGTGGAAGTCGAAGGGCAGTTGAATGCAGAGCTTTCCGTGATTGCCTTTGAAGTGGTCATCGACGTAGATGGCGATGGCGATGGCGATGATGACAATCATCGAGGTAAGCGCGGAAAAGGCAACAGCCATGGGAATGCTAATGACAACGACAATGGCGGCAATGACAATGACAGTATTGAAGTAGGCGCTGAAATCACCTTGGCATCCGACACTACAGACGTTAATGGCAAGGCTGAGACCAAGTACAAAGAAGAAAACGGCGAAGTGGAACAAGAAGTTGAGGTAGAAATCGAACATGCCGTAGCGGGTACAATTTTTACGCTGACGGTGTCCTTTGCTGAGCAATCAGTCGAGTTTGGCACGATGACAGCTGATGATCTTGGTTCCGCAGAAGCAAAATTCAAAATCGGTGATAGTAATCCAGACCGGGATTTGTCCACTCTCCTGCCTGACGGATTAGACGTCAGGGATATAACTGCCGTTCAAATACTTGCGGACGGCAGCGTGATTCTGGAAGGAAATTTCTGATACTCGAATACCCGTGCCAGGGTTATGCCTGCGTACTGACTAATTGACGTCAGTACGCAGGCAAATTTTGCTCTACGCCTGATCTATTCATCCCTTGTTATTCTCCGTACAGTGACCATCTCTGCTCGATCATCTTAGCAGCGGGTTGCAACAAGCGTCAGTTGCTGACGAATCAGCCGGAGAATTAATTACCGCTAAAACGTAAACGGTGTCGGCATTCTCTTTGATGCCAATATGCGCATCCTGGCGCCGGTTTACGGTGCATATATATGCATATTCTCTTCAGCAAAATCCAGTGTGACAACAAAGTGCTTCAATACCTCGTGACCCAGCTCGCCACGTGTTTCAACCCCTCTTCTTCCTCCGCGCGCTCTCACTGTTGCAGGTCGTTGGCTTTTTTGCGTTCTCTGCGTGGAATAGCTGACAGCAATATTGCCCAACTCGAAGGGGCCAAATTGCAGACTCTCAGCCACTCCCTCGGCCAAGGGCGAATCGGCATCTTCCGCTGTGTCCGATACACTGTTTTGATCAAAAAGCCCTATACTTCTGGCGGCAGAATTATCCAGCGAGAGCGCTCCCTGCAAGCCTATCTGTAAACGCAACCATAGCTTTTCTCCATTGACCTCGACTTGTATTGCAGGCGCTCCAGTGGTGGCCGTGCGCATATTAATATTCGCGGCCTCTTCCAGCTTCATGGATTCACGCGTCAGAAAACAAATTTGAGACTGAGGATAGTCGATCTGAACCAGAACCTCGCTGAACATTAGCAGACTCATATTGACGATGGCGGCATCTTGCTCGAACACGTATACCTGCGCCATTGCCATGTCTTGACCAAAAGCATTAACCACTACATCCCTGACAATATCGGGCTGTGGAATGGGAGTTCCGCGTCTCGGGGTAATCGGCGGCGTTTGCTCGATCGCCAGATTGAGTTGCTTCGCCAAACCGCTGGAGAGGCCGATCGTCCTCATTCCGGTATTCAGCAAGGCTCTGCTCTCAACTCCCGCAATTGTGATGGGAATACTGATTCTGCCTTGCTCTTGCGTAAAGGGATAACAACTGTCTGAGGCGGCCATCAAATGGGAAGAGAAAATCGTCATGCAGAGAACTGGCAATAGTCGGAAAATATTCATAAGGCGCTTCTTTTTATTATTTTGGATTAGTTTGAGTCTTGTAAAGTTACAGTCAGGAATTATTCAACTCAAGATAAGCACCCATAGTGACGGGTGAAAATTGGTGAAATAGCGCGACTGTTGGAAAATCTTATATCGAAACTTTCTCCTCGGCAAGAACTGATAATGAGCTTAATTCAGCCCCTGACCCAGCTCTTTACCGGCTCGAACACAATATCCATTTTATTGCGAGTACAAGCAAGCAAGTACACTGGCTCGCCAGTCCCCTTTTATCTACCGGTAAGTAGCCTTATACTGATAAACCACTTGCTGTTCAGCTAGATTTCCTATGTCCCTTTCCTTACAAGAACAACTCAAAAAATCAGGCTTGATTGACGAGAAAAAAGCCAAACAGCTTAGTCGAGCGAAGCATAAACAAGAAAAGATTGCCCGCAAGGGGAAAACCCCCGGCGTGGATCTACGAAAAGCCGAGTTAGAGAAAATAAAATCCGGGAAGGCGGCTAAGGACAGACAGTTAAACCAGGAGAAAAATGCCAAGGCCGAGCTAAAGGCGGCCCGCGCTCAAATCAGGCAACTTATTGAAACCAATAGCATCGCCAAGGACGGAGAGCAAAAATTCAGCTTTTCTGATGCCGGTAAAATCAAACATATCTGGGTTAGCCAAACGCAAATTGAGCAACTCAGTCACGGCACAATTGCCATAGTCAATCAGCCAGCCAGCCAGGGAAAGCAACACCTGTTGGTGCCGTCGGCAATTGCCGAGAAAATCGCACAAAGAGACGAGGCGATTGTAGTATTCAAGGCAGAACAAACCGCTGTCAACGAGGAAGATGACCCCTATGCGGATTTTCAAATCCCTGATGACTTAACGTGGTAGGCTCTGATTACTCAGAGCCGCTACAAGAAGATTATGCGGGTGTAACTCAGTTGGTAGAGTACTAGCTTCCCAAGCTAGTTGTCGCGAGTTCGAATCTCGTCACCCGCTCCACTTTCCGCTAGCGCATATCCGGCGCACGATCGACCAATTCGATATGGGCACCATCCGCTCCGGCGATATAGAAAAACTTAATCTGTCCGTTGGGCAGGGTCATTTCCCGTTGCTCCGTGGTGATCTTCACGCCTCTGGTATTCAAAAGCTTGGCCGCAGCACTGCAAAAGATAAAAAAGCTTCAACAGACTTGTGCTTACTAATTTTTCCAAGGAGTGCAGCGCCTGTGCTGCACTCGCTTTTTTATTGCGCAAAAATCAGGGCTGCAATGTGACTCGCTGCACCCGCCAGTTACCGGTCTCGCCGATTAACAATTCATTTTCCTGCTGACAGTCGATTGCATTCACCGTGCCGAACTGTCCGATTTGCTTACCGGCAATTCCAAACTGACCGATGATCGTGCCATCGAGTTGCAGCTTGTAAATTTCGCCGCCTACATCGAGATTATCGGGGGGATTGGAGTTCGATACATACATGACCTGGTTACGGCCGGGAGTTATGCACATGGCCATGGGAGAACCGAACCCCGTCATTTGTCGCTGGAAGTTGCCCATGGTGTCGAACACCTGAATCCGCTGATTGCCGTAATCGGCGACGTAAAGATTGTTGTCGGCATCGATCGCGATACCGTGGACAACATTGAACTCACCTTCGCCGCTCCCCTGTTTGCCCCAGTTCATCAACCAGCGGCCGTCGCGATTGTATTTGGCGATGCGGGCATTGCGAATGCCATCCGCCACGTAGAAATTGCCCTGAGCATCCCAGGTCACATCGGTGGGGCCCTGAAAAGATTCACCCACTGTACCCACGCCGTCGTTGCGCGGCGCAGTGAATTCCTGGGCTGGTACTGTCATGGCTTCCGGCTTGCGACTCATCACCTGGGTGATTTGCCCGGCTGGATTGTATCTAACCACTTGACCGGACATCTGATCGACGGTCCAGATATTATCCTGGCTGTCTACTCGCACCTGTTGCGCATACAGAGAACCATAACTCCCCTGGCCAATTTCCCGCTGGAATCTGCCGCGCGCATCAAATTGGAACAGGCGGGCACCCCCATGGGATACAGCGCGAGAGGTGCCGATAGTAATGGTCGGATTACCGGTGCGGGTATACACAAAAATTTCACCGGATGAGTTACGCGCCACACCAGCCGCCTCGCCCATGTGTATATCCGCTGGAAAACCACTAAGGGCGTCCACCGCCTGATAGCGGATTTGGGGAACCTGGGCTTGAATCGTTGCTGTAGCAACAAGCCCGGCAATAAACAATAAGAGCTGCTTTGAATGTTTCATTTAAAAGAATCCTCTACGGTTCTCAGCGCGGCCTGTTTAACAGGTTCTGGCGCTGACTATTATCGAATGATTGTTAGTTTGAGCCCTATTCGGATCCCAGCAATATTTTTTGTACACGCCAGGCCGCAATTTCGGCAACCAGTATCTCGTTGGGGTTACGACAGTCCATGCCATGAATGGTCTGAAATTGCCCTGCCCCCTTTCCGGCTTCGCCAAACTTGCCGAGGATGGTGCCGTCCAGTTCCATCTTGTAGACCTCGCCGGTGATATCCCAGGATGCCGCCGGATTGCTGTCCGGGTTGGAGTTGGAGACAAATAGATATTGATGAGCACCTTCGGAAATACAGATCTCCCAGGGGCTACCTACATTTTCGTACATGGTCAGCAAATCCAGATCGCTATTGAAAACCTTGACCCGGGCGTTGCCCCTGTCGCCGACATAGATGTTGCCCAGATCATCGGAGGCGATGGTGTGAGGGGTATTGAACTGATCAATGTCCGAGCCTCTGGCGCCGGTTCCTACCTGCCCCACATAGTGGCCATCGGAGGTGTATTTCACTACCCGATGATTGATATAACCGTCAGAGACGAAGATGTTACCCTGGGTATCCCAGGTAACATCGGTGGGGCGGCCAAACAGATAACGCTCATCCGGTCCGTCACCACGTGTACTGGCGACCGCGCCGTCTTGCGCCGCTGGCCGGTAACCGAGCACCATCTCTACCCGTCCTTCAGGATTAAATTTGATAACCTGGTTAGTGCCTTCGTCCACCGCCCATATATTGTCATCCTTATCGACTCGCACCTTGTGGGCAAATTCAAAGCCATACAAGCCTTCACCAATTTCGCGCACATAGTTGCCATTCTCATCGAATTCGAATAGCCGTGTGTCACCGCTACGGGTGTAAGCAAAGATATGACCCTGAGAGTTTGTTGCAACGCCAAGCGCCTCACCGAAATAAAACCCTTCAGGCAATTTGATGAAACCCTCGACTGCCTGCATCGGGATTTCTGGAACATTGGTTGCCAACGCCTTGGTTTGTGCTGCGATTGGACTGGTCCAAACCAGCATCATTGCAGTCACTATTGGGGCGACTGCAGCGAAATGCCAACTGGACAGGAATTTGAAAGGTAACCTCATGAGAATCTCCGATGTGAGTTTATTCAGGTTTTGAAGTGTCAGTCGGGGGCCATTGTTTGTCAAGAAAAGATCAAACTGTCTAAGCCGCTCCAGACTCCCTGTTCCAGCGGGCATGTCTGGCTCTGGCTTTTTCGCGGATTGTAGTTAACATAAGCTGTAATCAGGTCGTGCCACCGCTACCGAGTGTTTGACTATGTTTAAATTACAAGACTCTGCTCTGTTCAGATCCGAGAATTACATTAATGGACAGTGGGTAGCCGGATCCGCGGGTCATATTAACGTGCTTAACCCGGCCGATGGCGAGCTGATAGCCAGAATTACCGATAGCGATGCAGCAGATACTGCAACTGCGGTTGAGGCCGCCGCGACGGCTTTCAAGAGCTGGAGCAAAACCACCGCGAACGAGCGCGCCAGGTTGTTGCGCAAATGGTACCAATTGATTCTCGATAACAGCGATGACCTGGCTCGCTTAATGACTACAGAACAGGGCAAGCCCCTGGCCGAGGCGCTGGCCGAGGTTAAATATGGCGCCGGCTTTATCGAATTCTACGCCGAGGAATGTAAGCGAGTTATGGGCGCCACCATCCCCACTATCGCGCCTGATCGTCGCCTGCAAACTTACAAACAGCCGGTTGGCGTGGTGGGATGCATCACCCCCTGGAACTTTCCTAATGCCATGATTACCCGCAAGGCCGCTCCGGCCATGGCGGCTGGCTGCACGGTGGTTATTAAACCCGATCCAGGTACACCCCTGTCCGCTCTGGCTCTTTGCGAGCTGGCTGAGCGTGCTGGCATTCCTGCCGGCGTAATCAATGTTGTGGTGGGTAGCGATAGTCAGGCAATCGGCGAAGTGCTTACCCAGCATAAGAAGATTGCCAAGTTCACTTTTACCGGTTCCACCGCCGTCGGAAAAATTTTGATGGCACAGTGCGCCACAACTGTTAAGAAAGTTTCGCTCGAGCTTGGCGGCAACGCACCCTATATCGTGTTTGATGATGCCGACATCGAAGAAGCGGTCACGCATTGTGTTGCGACTAAATTTCGTAACTGTGGTCAGACCTGTGTCTGCACCAACCGTATCTTTGTGCAATCTACAATTGCAGAAGATTTTACCCTTCGCCTCAAGACGGCAATCTCGGCATTGAAAGTAGCCGATGGTTTTACCGAAGGTGCGATGATTGGACCGCTTATCAATAGCAAGGCGGTAGAAAAAATAGAGGCCTTGCTGAGCGATGCCATATCCAAGGGTGCAAACGTTTTACTAGGCGGCCATCGTCATGCGCTCGGTCAGGGCTTCTACGAGCCAACTCTGTTAAGCAACATTTCCCAGGACATGCGACTTGCCAATGAAGAAATTTTTGGCCCCATTGCGGCAATTCAAACTTTCGAAACTGAAGCTGAAGTCATCGATCGCGCCAACGATACTGACTACGGGCTGGCGGCCTACTTTTTCACTCGCGATGTAGGCAGAGTCATGCGCGTCTCTGAAGCACTTGAATACGGGATCGTTTGTTCCAATTCCGGGGTATTCTCAACCGAGGTCGCGCCTTTCGGCGGCTGGAAGCAATCGGGTATTGGCTCGGAAGGGGGTCAGGAAGGCATTATTGATTTCTATGAGACGAAGTTCCATTCTATGGGCGGCATCGATCGCTGAATTTTCGTATACGCCGCTTGGCGCCCGACCTTGCATCGCGCAAGCCAATTTCCTGCAAAAAAAACCGCGGACAGACTGCCCTTGCTGACAGGCGACCTGCCCCTCTGCACTAGTCTCCACCCACATAAACAGTTAGTACATCGCAATTTGCGCCATGCAGCAATTTGATGGCCGTGGAACCCAGCAACATCTTCCATCCGCCATAGCCATGGCTGCCAATCACAATAGCATCAACGTTCTGCTCTTCGGCCAGGCGTCGAATCTCATCCGCGGGGGCACCCAATAGTGAATGCTGATTCATCTTCTCTATGCCGGCTTTACTGGCAATTCCATTAAGAAGCTTATGCGCGCTGGCAACAATTTGATCTTGTAATTCAATGGGATCCATAGCATAGCTTTCCATACCCCAGACTATGGGAATCGGATCGACTACATGTGCCAAAATTAACTTGGCAGAATCGTTGCCAACCAATTCCAGTGCGGTATCTAAAACTTTCTGCGAACTTTCTGATAAATCAAGGGCTACCAATACTTTGTCATACATGCGCCTGCTTCTCCTGTTAGTCAGATAAATACTGGGGGTTTTCCTGTCTCACTCGATTAGTCAGTCAGGAAATAGTTGAATTTTTACGGAATACCCATTGTTTCAATCTAGTAATTAACCACTGCCCCTTCGTTAATAAGATCAGAAGGATACAGAATCACGCGTTCGCCTTCGCTGACTCCGCCGACGACCCGGCTTAGCTCTCTTCCGCGAGAACCGATAAGCAATGGCCTGGTTTCGACTTTTCCGTCGCTGACGACGAATGTATTCCATCCGTTGCTGCGCTGAAATATTGCGCTGCTTGGTATGGTTAAGACTTCGGCAGCTTGCCAGGTCACGATGGCGACTTCGATTCGATACTCCGCGCCCAAATTTTCAGGCGGGTCTAGCAGCTCGGCAATAACATTCACCCGCTGCTCTTCCACTCCCAGAGCAGATATCTTGGTGAACGCCTCCGGCTCGATGTACTTTACGACGGCGTTAATTGTTTGATCGCCTCCCCATCCGGTTATATACACAGAGTCGCCCGCCTGTATCTTTATCGCATCCTGGGTAAGTAAATCCGCAATAACTTCCAGGCCATCTTGATTGCTGATTTCGAAAAGCGGGGCGCCTGCGGGAATGACTCTTTCACTCTCCTCAAATACTTTATAGACGGTACCACTTACCGGCGCCATGATTTCAATGATAGATTCTCCCTCGCTGCCATCGTCGGGATTTACTCCCAACAAGAAAGATCTGGCACTATCAATGTCCGCCTCTGCAGCTCTAAGATTGGCCTCTGCGCTGCGCATCCGCGCCTGCTCAGCCGTTGCGATCTGGCGATATAATTCAGTCTCTTCCGTACTCGCCAGCTTGTTACGAAATAGCTCTTCACGTCGCTCCAGTTCGCGAGCAACTCGGGCAGAAGCACTTCGGGTTTCTTCCAGCGCGGCGTCGGCTGCAGCAAAGCGCGCCTGGGCCGCAATCAAATTTGCTTGTGCAAACGCCAATGATCGCTGGTCCTGCGGAGTGGGTGCGATTCGAGCCAGAACTTGACCGCTACTAACCCGATCTCCTTCATCCAGCTCGGTGCGCAGCAAACGACCGGCGATTGGTGCCGCCACCCGATACGGATTGATCGCGCGAGTTCGACCCTGCGCTTCTACAGCTTCAAAAAAAGGCCCCGAGGCAACCAAGCCGACTTCGACATCTATCGGTGAGGGCCTGAGGAATACCAACAGCAAGCCACCGACGCCCAGAATCGCGAGCAGTTGTAACCATCTTGTCTTTGCCATTACCTGTTACTCCCGGGTCTTGAGCACTTCAACTAAATCGATTCTATCGAGTCGTCTTCTGACTACCCACCCGCTTGCTATCGCGGCAAGCACTATCAGCACCGCTGACAAAAGGTAGGTACGCGGCTCTGCAACAAAAGGTATTCGATAAATATCCGTTTGCAGCCCTGTGGCTATCGCATAACTGAGACTGTAACCAATAAGCCAGCCCAGTGGTATTGCTAACAGGGTAATCGTGCCCTGTTCCCCGAGTAACAACCAGGCAACCTCAGAGCGATGAAAGCCCATTACTCGCAAGCTGGCCAATTCTCGTCCCCTTTCGGAGAGCGAGATGCGTGCGCCATTATAGATGACACCCACTGCAATAATGCAGGCGAAGCCCAGCAAGAAGCCCGCTGCAATCAGGATCCCCTGGGCGAGCTGTTCCTCGAAAGATTGCAGCATCGTAGCGGGGGATGCCACGCCGGTTACGGCGGGAATCTGTTTCAACTGGCGATGAATGTCATCCAGCGAAAGTGCGTCAACTGCTAGAAAGGCACCCGAAATCACATTCGCCTCCCCGCTTAACTGCCATAAAGCCTGCTTATTCATATAGGCCGACACACCAAGGAAGTCTTCGATAACTCCGCTGACGAGCAGCTTGGCAATTTTGCGTTTTCCCTCCAGCATTTCCACAATCAGCTCATCACCGGAGCTCACCATAAGCCGGTCGGCCAGCACCGCGCTCAGTACGATACCAGTTGCGGGAACAGGTACTTCTCTATTATCCGCATTAATGATTCTGCGAAGTTCAGCATTTAACTCCATGCCCTGAATCACTACCTCATCTTCCCGATGCCCAAATCTGAGCCTCGCCGGTACTATGCGATAGGTTTCTACCCGGCTTACGCCTTGCAGATTGGCTAAATCATAACGCACGGTCTCCGGTAATATTTCCCTGAAGGTCAGGGCCAGATCTTCTCTTTGAATGTGGCGAAATTGCAGATCCATCATGTGGTTAACGCTATCGAACATGAAAAAGCCAACAGTAAGAATTGCCACGGAGAGGGCGATGCCCAGAGACGAAAAAAACCCCTGCACAGGTTTGCGCGTTACATTGCGCAGCACCATTCTTCCGGTTGCCCCCAGCAACTTGCCCACACCCAGCTTTTCAATAATTCCGGGTTCGAAGCGGGCCGGAGCCTCCGGTCGCATAGCTTCCGCTGGAGGCAACAGAACCGCACGTCTAACCGCCGCGATGGCGCCCCCGAACGCGCCCAGCGCACAGGAAATAAAAGCGAAGAATAGCAATCCCGCCGAAGGCAGGTACTCGAGATTGGGAAGATTAAAATACTGCGCGTACATTTCGATGTAGGCATCCCCGAGCTGAATGCCACCGACCAAGCCAATTAAGCCGCCAAGTAAAACCGCCACCACCGCAAACAGCAGAAAATGGCCCCCGACTTCCCAATCGGAATAACCAAAGGCTTTCAGCACAGCAATTTCACCGCGCTGGGTGGAAATCAACCGACCCAGTACCAGGTATAAAAGAAATACAGCAACGCCGAGGAAGATAATCGGTATTATCGCGCCGGTTACCCGATTCTGATCGAGCTCGGCCTGCAGAATAAGATGCGATGGCTGATCGCGCCGTGGATACGCCCCCAGTCCTCCATAGGGCCGCAACAGCGCATCGATGCTTTCGATTACCGCGTCTATATTGGCATCGGGCGTGAGTGTAACGAAGGCCTCGTTGAATGCACCATCCATATTAAACGCCGGTCCTAGCGTCTCTCTACTGGCCCAAAATATGCCATAACGTTCGTCTTCCGGGTAAAGAGCCCCGGGGGGGACCGCATAGGTATGTTCAGCTGAAATCGCAATCCCAACGATATCCAGATCACGAGACCGACCGTTGATGACGACACGAATCGAATCCCCTGGCAGGTAATTTCGAGCCCTGGCGAAATTCTCACTGACGATAACTTCATCAATGGCACCAACAGCGATATAGCGTCCCTGACGCAGCATGATGTCATTGAGGACTGGCCGACCAATCTCCGGCAGCGAGATAAATCTGCCCTGTGCGGGGATGCCGCTGTCATCCAGATCCAACGTTGCGAAGAAAGTAACTCTTGTGTCCACCGCATCAATGCCCTCGATGGACTCGAGATTAACTCGCAATCCTTCCGGCGCACGAACCAGTGACACCCAAACATCGGCAAAACGAGATTCGCGATAGAATTGTTGTTGGGCTGTTACCAGCGATTCATAACTGCCGCGCATGGTTACGATCGACATTATTCCTGCTGCCACAACCAATGCAATAGAGGCGACCTGACCCTTTAACTTCCACAGTTCTCTGAGCAACTTCATGTTCAATGCCGACATAGTAATTACCACTCAATGTCATCCACATTGGCACGGCTTGTATTCTCTATTCGCTCCGCGATTTCACCACTGCTCATACGAACAACCACATCGCCAAGCGCACCTATCGAGGCGTTATGGGTGATAATCGCCGTGGTGGTTTGTGTCTGGCAGTTGACTTGATCCAGAACGGAAAGTACCAGCTTGCCTGTTTCTGCATCCAATGCCCCAGTGGGTTCATCACACAATAGAATACTTGGCCGCTTAGCAATGGCTCGCGCAATAGCCACGCGCTGTTGCTCGCCACCAGAGAGTTGTGAAGGGAAATGATTGACTCTATCTTCCAGTCCCACCAGGGCAAGTGCTTCAATCGGCGACATGGGATCGGAGGCAATATCCGTAACCAGTGCAACATTCTCTTTGGCGGTGAGAGATGAGATTAGATTGTAAAACTGGAATACAAAACCAACATGGGCTCGCCGGTAATCAGTTAATGCTCGATCACTGAATTCGTGCAAATTTTGATCACGGTAGATGACATCGCCGCTGCTTGCCACATCGAGGCCACCAATAATATTCAACAGGGTCGATTTGCCACTACCCGAGGCACCCAACAGCACCGTCATCTCACCCTCGAACAACTCAAAGTCGACGTTCTTCAGCGCGTGTACGGTGATCTCACCCATCGGGTAGTCCTTGCAGAGGTTCCGGGTAGTGAGAGCGGCGGTCTTATCGCTTTGTTTTATCACGGAAAATGGCGCCACTGTCAAAATGTTCCCTGATTATACGTCTCAAACCTTCATCTTAACCAGAACGCTTACACCATTATTGAACGAGTCGACATTTGTTGGCGATTCATAAACAGTTCTCCTGCTATACTCCAAAGTACGATGACCGAAGCCGAAGACAAGAAGCAAGCCACACCCCCTCGTCCTAATCAGCATGTGATGGACATCTTCATCATTAGCCTGATGTTTTTTGCGATGTTGTCATTCTTTGATTTTGAACAGGAAGGTTCGCAAGACATCCCCTACTCCGAATTCAAACAACGACTTCGAGACAACGACGTCGAAAGCGTTCTTATCCGGGGGGACAAGATCACAGGCAACTATCGCAGGCCGATAGATGACTTTATTCAGTTCGACACCACCTTTCCACCGATGGAAGATTATGATTTATTTCCACTGCTGGAAGAGAATGATATCGAAGTGAGAGTGAGTTCGGCCGAGCAATCTACCTGGACTCTGCTGTTGATTAACCTGCTTCCCTGGTTGCTCATTATCGGTATATTTATGATGAGTAGTCGCATGCTTCGATCCGGGGGTAGGGGATTTCCCGGCGGTGGGGTGTTCAGTTTTACCAAGTCCAAGGCCCGACTCACAAACAAGGACGATATCAAGGTAAGTTACGATGATATCGCCGGCTTGAAACATGCCAAGGAAGACCTGAGCGAAGTAATCGACTTCCTGCGCAATCCGAATAAGTATCGAGCAATCGGAGCCAAGATTCCCAAAGGCATATTGCTAATCGGTCCTCCCGGAACCGGCAAGACACTGCTGGCCCGGGCCACGGCGGCCGAGGCCGGCGTCCCCTTTTTCAGCATTACCGGTTCCGAGTTTGTAGAGATGTTTGTTGGCGTGGGCGCATCCAGAGTACGTGATATGTATAAAGAAGCGAGGGAAGTAGCGCCAGCTCTGATATTTATCGACGAGATCGATTCCGTGGGCAGAACCAGAAGCAGCGCCTCCGGATTGGGCAATGACGAGAGAGAACAGACGCTGAACCAGATACTCTCCGAGATGGATGGCTTTAAAGGTGACGAGGCCATCGTGGTTATCGCTGCCACCAACCGACCCGATGTGCTCGATAGCGCATTAACCCGACCCGGCCGATTCGACAGAAAGGTCATTCTCGATCTTCCCCAAAGAGAGGCTCGGCTAGAGATACTGAAAGTACACGCCAGAAATGTTGTCATGGCCAGCGATATAGATTTCGAACCTATCGCGGCGGCAACCGTGGGCTTTTCAGGCGCCGATCTTGCAAATCTGATAAACGAGGCGGCTCTGTTATGCGCGCGAGAAGGCAAGAGCGAGGTTGATAACTCTTTTCTCGAGCGAGCCAGAGATAAAGTTGTACTGGGCGAAAAGCGTGAGGCCCTGATGAGCATCGAAGAGCGTGAAAGAACAGCCTACCATGAGGCTGGACATGCCCTGACCGCGTTCCATATGCCGTATGCCGATTCACTGCGAAAAGTCAGTATTATCCCTCGCGGCATGGCACTGGGTATTACCGAACAGACACCCACGGAAGACAAATTTACCTATGGGCAACATTATCTTGAAGACAGACTTTCCATCATGCTGGGCGGTCGCTGCGCGGAGCAACTGGTTTTCGACGAAGTCAGCTCCGGCGCCGCGAATGATTTACAACAGGCCACGACTCTGGCAAGACACATGATTAGCGAGTGGGGTATGAGCGATAAATTAGGCCCCCTCAGTTTTCACAGTCCCGATGAGAGTTTCCCCGGGCAACAGATGTTAGCGGGAAAAGGCTACAGTGAGCACACCGCAGAACTGATTGATGAGGAGGTGAGTAAATTGATCAGGACAAATGAAGAACGCACTAAATTTATACTCGCAGAACATCGCGGCGAACTGGATAGTATTGCCGCCGCCTTATTAGAAAAAGAATCATTGTCCGAGCAAGACCTGATTGAATTGTTAGGGCACCCTGCAGCAAAAAAATAGAGCCATAAAAAGAAAAAGACGCCATTATTTGAGTTTTACCAAAAAAAGAGTAGTCAAGGCCGCTGTTATATGAAAAAGAATCGTGATTTGTCTCTGCTTGAAGGCGATCAATCAACATGGAAGAACTGGTTAAAAATATGGCAAATATCTCGGGAACTAAACAGAGGGTTTAGATCATTTCGCGGTCTTAGTCCCTGTATCACCATTTTTGGCTCGGCTAAATTCGACAGTAATCATAAATACTATCAACTGGCGCATGCCACTGCCTTAGCTCTGGGCAATGCAGGATACAATATTATGACTGGCGGTGGACCAGGCATAATGGAGGCGGCTAATAAGGGAGCACAGGAGGCTGGGGTCATATCAATTGGCTGCAATATTCAATTACCTTCGGAACAAAAACCTAACCCATACCTGGATCGATGGTCAACATTCGATCACTTCTATGTGCGTAAACTGATGTTGCTAAAATTTTCCTGTGGGTTTGTGATCTTGCCCGGCGCTTTCGGCACATTGGACGAAATATTTGAAACGCTTAACTTAATGCACACAGGAAAAATCTTGCGCTTTCCTCTGGTTTTAATGGGCAATGATTACTGGGAAAAGATGAAAATGTTTATGGAGGGTGAAATGCTGTCAGAGGGCACAATTAGCCCTGAGGGGTTAAGCGGTATGTATTTCACTGATGATCCAGAGCAAACGGTGTCGTATATCGATGCAAAAATAGGTACAAATTTGGATATTCGAAAAATAGTTCCCGAATGATTTGACTAATCCACTGTACTTTAATCCACTGTGCTCTAATCCAGCAGAAAACGTTGCAGACGTTGTCTGAGCAGCTCATTTTCTGCTTGCAACAAATCCCGCTCTTCGATCAAATCCACAATCACGGCTATTGCCGCCCAATCCAGATCCAAATCCCGATGCAACCGCAACGCGCGTTTGGCAATACTCACCATAGCCAGGTCAAACGACCATTCCGAGGGCTGTCTGCCGCCGGGCCTGATGATTCCATGTTCCACTAGTTCCACAAAGGTCTGTTCCGGTAGTTCCACAGCCTCGCAAATATCAACTAGACTGAGCTCAAAATAGTGATCGTTCATAGTCAGCTTTCCTGAATCAGGTCTCTAATCCGGCACGTGGATCATAATCGGATGTGGCGGCCAGCTCCTGCCACAGTTTCTTGCTTGCCTCATCGGTTTTTTCGGGCATTACAACCTTAAGCACAACATAAAGATCGCCTTGCGCCGTCTTGCCACTGAGTCCCTTGCCTTTCACACGCAATCGCTGTCCGGTCTGGCTATCCGGCGCAACCTTCAAATTGATTGGCCCACTCAGTGTAGGTACTTTCACAGTACATCCCAGCGCAGCCTCCCAGGGAGTGACAGGGACAGTGACTGTCAGATCATGTCCCATAACATCAAAAAGCGGATGCGGTACCAGCTTGATTCTAAGATAGAGATCACCCGCGGCTCCATTGGCGTAACCTGGTCCACCCTGGCCCTTGAGTCGTATGCGCTCATTATCCATAACACCCTTGGGGATTTTGACCTTCAGGGTTTTCTTAATGTCCGCCAGGCGCCCCGCATCGCCATAATGCGGTAGATGGTATTCAATAGTCTTGGATTCATTTTTTAATGTGTCTTCCAAAAATACCGGCATATCAATTTCGACATCCTGACCACGACTGGAATACATGTCTTCACTGCTGGCAGATCCACGACTGCTGCGCGCCTTACCACCGGCATTCTGGAACCCGCCACCGAAAATAGATTCAAAAAAGTCTGAGTAGTCGCCGCCGCCGCTAAATTCAAAACTATTGCCACCTCGATTCCATTCCGGCGGAGGGGTGAAGGATTCTCCCCGGCTGCCATACTTGCGGAGCTGATCGTATTCGGCGCGCTTTTCATCGTTGCCCAAAACCTCATAGGCTTCGGACACTTCCTTGAATTGTTTTTCCGAGTCGTGTTCTTTGCTTACATCGGGGTGGAATTTTCGGGCCAGTCGTCGATAGGCCGTTTTAATTGCCTTCTTGTCATCCTCGGGCTTAACACCAAGAATGTCATAATAATCTTTAAATTCCATAATCCAGCCCAGCCTGTCATTCGTTCAATCGGTGTGGTAAAGCTGCGTTGACCTCACAGGCTTGAACATACAAGCGTAGCTTAAACCGAGGAAAGAGGGAATGGTTTGCTTTATATCAATGGCCGTCTTCACTCAATTCATGAGCTCGCTCTGCGGCCGCTGGACTTGTCGTGTTCACTTGATTGAGCGAAGCCGAGTCGGTGAGTCCCTTGGCGCACAATCAGGCCGTGTGCCAAGGGACTCACCGACTCGGCTTCGCGTGCAGACACATAAATATCTAATGGAATCTACCCCGAACCATTGAGATTTTATGGGGATATCTCAGGCTCCGTCTCTGCGGCAGAGACTATTCTGATTTCTCAAGCCGATCCCAACTAAAGGGAATTTCATTTTCCTCCACCTCACGATACCGAAGCTGTAAGCCTTGCAGAAAATTGCGCAGAATCTGATCCTTACACTCACGGTAGTGTTTATGATCGGTCCTGCGGAAGAAGGCGCTGAGCTCATGTTTGCTGATAGTCAGACCCGCCAGAGTCAGGATAGACAATATCTCTTCGGCTTTTAGATTGAATGCAATCTTAAGCTTCGTGAAGACCATATTATTGTTCAGCCGCTTTTCTGGCTTTAAGACCTCTGCATCCCTTTTGCCGCGCTTATCGACAATTAGACCATTGAGAAAAGCCGCAAACGTAACATCAGCACATAGCAAATAATCTGGATCGTCATCTTTTTTCAGCCAGGCGCTTACCTGCTCTCGCGTTACCTGCTGATCGGCCAGGGCGAATAGGGCAATCATTTTTGTATCATCGAGATCCAGGATGTAACGGATGCGACGTAGGCAATCGTTATTCGTCATTTCTTTGTTCCTGCCTTTTTAACTGACACTGCATCGCTCTCGCTGTTTTTATTCTTCTCACCAAGCTCAACACTTTTTCCCCCGGCGACTCGAATACGGATTTTTTCATGCGCGAACTCAATTGTATCACCGGACATTACTTTCTTGCGCTTTTGGGTTTCTACTTCGCCATTAAGCAATACCTGGCCCGAGGCGATGACGCCCTTTGCCTCTCCACCGCTTCCTGTCATGCCTTCGAACTTCAAAATTTTATAAAGCTCTATCGGCTCCGAGGACACTTCAACTTCACGAATTTTAGCGGGCTTTTTTGCAGCTGAAGGGCTTGCTTGTTTTGTCATATGGATAGTCTTCTTTTTGAATAATTCGGGTGCGAGGTGGGCCGGCTCAAAAATGCAAAGACGCCGTGCCAGCTTGCGGCAACAATCAGGCTTCTTGCAACACTTCCAGGGCGAGCTCGCATTCCCCTAGCTCTGTTGCCACATAGGCGGAGTTGCCAGTAATCGTAATAGACATATCCATGGTGCGCTGCACCAGCACCGACAGCGCCTGAATCTCTTTCCATTGAAAGCGGAAAATTGAGGCTTTTAGCTCTGCCATCTTGCTGCGACCCAATTCCCACCAGGTGCTTGATTTTGTATTGAAGCAGTAGACCCTCACCGCCGATGCGACCCGGCTGGCCTTCTTGATTCTATCCACGGCAGGCTCCCCGACGTCGATCCACAAGCGGAGACTTCCGTCTAATGTATGCGCCCACAGGTCGGGCTCCTCAGTGTCGCTGAGCCCTTTGCAAATTACTAATTGCTCGCTGGCGTTGAAACAATAGGCCAACACCCGCACCATCATCCGCTCGAGTGTTTCCGAGGGATGGCGGGCAATGGTTATGTTCAGGGTGTCATAAATCTCTCGATCGAGATCGCTGAGTGCTATTTTTAACTTATAGATAGTCGGTTTTAATGCCACGGGAGATCTCTTGCTGTTTAACTGCCGACTGGACGGATTTTGAACGCGAAGCCTGCGGGAGGGAGAGTTTAGCGGTATACGCCTAATTATGGCAGCAATATGTAGATTAAGGGGCTACTGCCAGGGTTAGCGGGCGACTTGAACCCAGCCGTGAATTCGATCGAAGTAGACAAACTCCGCGTTAATCGAATCCACTTTCCGGATATCACCGTTGCGCGGCATGTCATAGTCTTCCAGGCCTTCCAGAGCGATCGCATTTGGCATCGCCGGTTTTTCCTGATAATGAAACGGCAACTGTTCAAGATGTAACTCTGCGGCGCTCCAGACCATGCCGTCACGCTCAACCGGGGAGGCCTTGTTAAATGTCGCAGAGAGAAAAACG
>FLOH01000242.1_pt1 | contig 141479 bp, 139 predicted proteins | sample 756751 | NCBI WGS metagenome assembly FLOH01 (sample SAMEA4026879, study PRJEB14308) | marine metagenome | biome: coastal water; material: water | depth 74 m | reverse complement strand
ACCGATGTCTTGAACCGGTTGGCGGCAGAAACCGGTAAACGGCGAGTCGGTCTGGTGTGGTCGGGCAACCCGAGCAACAAGACCGATTATAAACGCTCGATCCCGCTGGCCGATTTCAGTCCGCTGCTTGACTGTCCCGATAGCAAATTTTTCAGCCTGCAGATCGGATCCGCCCTGCAGCAGCTGGATCAACTGCCGGCGGCGATCCGTCCGGTCAATCTGTGTGCCGAAGCTTTGCCGCTCGGTGATATGGCGGGCGTCATCGCTTCACTTGATCTGCTGATCACGGTGGACACTTCGCTGGCGCATCTGGCAGGCGCTTTGGGTGTACCGGTATGGACGCTGATTTCCCATGTGCCCGACTGGCGCTGGAAGCTGGTCCGTGACGATACCGATTGGTACGCCAGCATGCGTTTGTTCAGACAGTCCGAAATAGGCGCATGGGCGGATACGATCGAAAACGTCCGCGCTTCACTGATGACCCTCAGTCAAGTTTCTGAATAAGCGCGATGCTCCGCTCGTGCATGTCGTCCAGCGAACGGAGGATCTCCTCTCGCAGGATCTCCTCAAAGGCCAGCTCTGTCTCGGTTCCAATCAATCTTTTGCTGAAGAATTCTGCAGACAGCAAAATCATGTGCAAGGAGCCGCGCACCCATGTCGCAATGCCGCGATCAACAGGGGTCTTGCCGAAAAACAGCAGTTTGTTGATCTCAATAAGATATTCCTTATCAAGTTGAAACGCGGCGTTATTGAAAATGTCATTGAGTTTTTCAAACAGGCTTTCCGTCGCCGCCGTGATCTTTTCAGTATCCCAAAGACGGGCGAAGGTCTCGTTATCCATGACCGGGCTCGCTTCAAACACCGCTTTGACGAAGTCGATCTTGAAGGTTTCGCTGTCCTGTTCCGGCAGCGAGACGGATTTGGCAAACTTGGCGATGGCCCTGTTCAAAAATGCGCCATCGCTGCAATTGGTATAGGTCCGCCCGGTCCCTTTCTCGGTGATCGCCATTTCAATGTTTGATTTGACCCAGTTCAGGCCAACACTGGTATAGGTGGTGCCGCCGAAATTCGCCGGAACGGGGATGCAGAAATCGTTGTCGGGAAGCACCGCATCGTCAGCGAAATGGTAGGAGTTCTTGGCGTGATGGTGATCCGCATCGCGCGTCCCCATGTCGCAACCGAAAAAATATAAATTGCGAAAACCCTGATCCAGAGCAAATCCCAGACTGGAGTTGACGACAGAAGGGTCATGGAACGGGATGGTATTCTTCGGGCTGTCCGAGAAGATGCCGTAAGGCGACAGGGCAGGGCGGAAGTGGTAGATAATGCGTTTGAAGTAATCGACGATCTCGGGCTCAACCGTGGTTGATGTCACCAGACAGATGTTCGTGATGTCATGCAGCTCGGCAACGTGCTTCATGATTGGCAGAATGCCCTCGTTCTCGACTTCCATCTGAAAGTCCGGCGTGATGCCGGCATTCAGCAAGGGACCAAGTGCAGAGCCGCTGGAAATGATGATCGCCCGATCCGCAAGTCTTTTGATATGCACGAGGTCGGCATCAAGAGATGGCCCGCAACCGACGATGAAGCAGGGATAGGAGACCAGAGCACCTTTCTTGCTGGTGTAGATATGGGCATTCCCTGTTGAAAGGTTCAGGTGGGTGTTTTCAAGCATCTTGCTTTCGTCGTTATAAAATCCGAGACCGGCAAGGAACAGACTGCCCTGTTTGTTGACCTCTCGCAGCAGTTCGCTGAACATCGGGTTATTGTAATGTCTGTACAGCAGCATCCCGTCCAGACCCGGCGTATTGGTCCATCGCACATGGGCCTTGATGTTGTTGAAGTGCGACACCGCATTGTCGCCTATCATGAAAAAGACCTGGCCGTTTTTCTCCGTATGACTGTCCATCAACTCTTCCCAGTCGAAGAGTTCCAGCGAGTGATACAGATTTTCGATATTCACATCGACGACGAACATGACCGTACAGTCACTGATCGTCGCCAGTTCCTTCAAATGACCGGCCAGTCCGATGCCCAGAACCGTGACGAAGAACGATTTCAGGGTCGGGATGTTTTGTGAAAATGTAGCCTTCGCCTCGACGGTGCTGCGCGCCATTAAGTTGGTAAGAAAAGCCGAACCGTAGGAATCCATATCCGAAGGCTGCGGTATCGCCAGGCCAAACCGGTACGGAGAGGCTTTGTATGTCTCCAGCTGCTCCTCAACGAACGTATCATACTTGCCCTCATAGAACTTCTCGCCCTGAAACTCCACGTCGGGCTGCCCGTCCTCGTCAAAGACCAGCGTTGTTGCCGGGACGTGGGCTTCCATGCGATTTGCCATGTCGATCGCATGGCGCTTGAACGCCTCGAGGTTGCGAGCCCTGAGAGCATCGCGCTCTGCCTGGGTTTGGGGGCGGTTTTTAGGCATTTTTTTGTGACCAAATTCATTTCTTGCAGAGGGTGGAAGCCAGAAGGCCTAAGGCTAAGGGGTTACCGTTAACAAGACCTTCACAGGCCGGGTAAACGGGGCTTTCCCGATCCCTAAAACGAAATAAAATATGGCTTTTTAAGCCAAATAGGTCTATATTTATTATTGGCAAGAATGCCATGCGCAGGAGTTAGAATAATGGCCGATACGGTACTTGGAACTTTGGCTGCGATTTCGCAAGCGAGTTCGCGTGCCAACTTCGAACTCCAGTTCAACAATCTTCAAAATACACTGACCAGGCGCTACAACGCTCAGGTTGACAAGATCAGCGATTCCTCATCGACAAAGCATCAGGTTGAGGCGCTGCAAAATCAATCGAAGGGTCTGATCGAATCCTTGCCGATCCTTGAGCAGTATCGGATCGGCAACGAAAACAACTATTCCCAGCTTGAAGTCGTCCAGAATGATCTCGCTGATCTGAAGGCGCTGATCAGCAATGACAACAACGTCACAGCGGATGAAGTGACGGCGTTCAACACGCTGCGCGACAAAATAGCCGACCGGGTCAGCAATATCTTTATTTTCGTTCACCCTGATATCAACGATGCCAATGTTACACAGCGGTTGAAGGACTCGGTTGATGCATTCCGGGCTTTGTCGCCGGTCGTCGGCACCCTTGACGGCGATAATGCCGGTCTTACGGATGGTCTGAATACGTTCATCAACAACGCCTCCGTTACCGCAGAAGTCACATCGAACACCATTCAAACGACCTTGAACCTGGAATTGAAGGTGCAGTCTGATTTTTCCGGCGTCGACGCCAAGTTGCTGTCATTGACGTATGAAGAAAAGCAACGCCGCAATACCGAGATTGACAGTCTGAAGACCGATCTCGGCAATACGCTCCGGGCAATTTCTCTGACTTTCGAAACCAATTCAGGTCTTGCCACGCAACTCAACAGCGGCCTCGAAGAGCAGTTACCGGCTGCGGGCTCGGTCTTGAATTTCTTTATCTGATCGCTCTTGCATGGGTGACTTTAACGCTCTTGATTTCAGACGATCCTGCTCCTCCCCGGCTTTCAGAATGTGTTCCGCATAATGTCGGCATCCTTGATGCAGAATGCCTTGCACAGGGCCATTGGTCTTGAAAATGACGGGTCTCTGTTTGAAGCCGAACAACTATTCCGCCAACTGACCGCCAGAGCCGGCGCGCCGGAATTAAGCCATTACCACTATGGCCAGTTTCTGTTGCGTCGCGGCGAGTATGAACAGGCGTGGCCGCATTTCATGAAGCGGCTCGGCGACAGCGTGTACCGGGAACGGTCAACGGCAACACTGAAAAAACCTTATCTCGGGTCCTGCGAAAAAGCCGAGATCCATGACAAAACGGTCCTGGTGTACTGCGATCAGGGGATCGGCGATGCGCTTATGTGTGCACGCTATATTCCGTTGCTGGCAGCGCGCGCCGAGCGGGTCGTGCTGACGGTGTTTCATGGCTTCCGGGCATTGTTTGGCGTTCTGGCGGAAACCCCTAACGTCGACATTATCGAATTCGGCGACCCGCTGCCGGCTTATGACCTGCATGCCGATCTGTTCAGTCTGCCCGCCCTTTTTCAAACAACCGTTGATACCATCCCGCCGCCGGAATGGCTGCATCCGGACCCGGTATGGCAATCCCGGTGGCAAACCCGTTGGCAGTCCGGACCGATATCAAAAGGCCTGAAGATCGGTCTGGTCTGGCAAGGCAACGTGTCACACAACCGGGATGCGGAGCGTTCGGCCAAGCTTGTCGATCTTGCCCCGCTCCTGGATACCGGGCACACGTTTGTCAGTCTGCAGGCAGGCCCGGGCGTTGAGCAGATTGAAGCACTGCGCACGCCAGATCACCCGGTCCCGTTGACCACATTCGATGAAATTGCCGACGGCATCCATCAACAGACGGACCAGATGGTCAATTGCGCGGCCCTGATTGATGGTCTGGATCTCGTGATTACCGTCGACACCGCGATGGCGCATCTGGCCGGAGCATTGGGCAAGCCGGCCTGGATCATGGTAACCAAAATTCCTTATTGGGTTTTTATGCTTGAAGGGAACCGCACGCCCTGGTACCCGAAAGCGACGGTCTTCCGCGCCCGCGAGCGTTACAAGTGGGACAGCGAAGTGGCCGAGATGGTCTCTCTGCTCAAGTCCGATGATCCGCTGGCACGCTGACCGGGGCTTACAGGTATTCCGTCAATGCGCCGATCAGTGCTTTTGTCTGGTTTTCCCATGACAGCCCCTGCATGAAGCGGACACCGGCCCGGGCCCGCTCTTGCGCGTCCTGGCGATCCGTATAGGCAGTTTCCAGTGCGGCGATGATTTCATCGATATCGGATTCCCGCCAGATTCCCGAAGGGTCCATCTCCGGCGATGAGACCGGTTGCTTTTTCAGGGCATAGCAATTGTCATCTGTCATGATATCCAGATGCCCGCTGTTTGCCGAAAGGATGCAGGGAATACCCGACGCCATCGTCTCCATGGCCACGAGATTGGTGCCGCCTTCACAGCGGTTGGGAAACAAAGCGACGTCGGCTTCGGCGATGATCTGCGGCAGGTGGGCATTCGGCACCGCGCCGACATCCAGATGGGCCCCTTCCGGCAGCCCGAGTTCGGATGTCCATTTGACGAGATTGATCGAGCCGTCGGGGTTTGATTCTGGCGATGTCCGGCAGTGCGGTGACAACGACATGTTGGCGAAGGTGTCCGGCCAGTTGTTGTGCCAGTTGCTGAGCAAAATGGCGTCCGGATGGCGCGCGTGAAACTGTTTGAAGGCACTCAGAACAATATCCTGAGCCTTGCGCAGTTCCAGCTTGCCGCCGGAAAAGACGACGAAACGATCGCCAAAGGTGCCGACCTTGGTGCGCGGCTTGAAGCGCTCCAGATCGACGCCTTGCGAGACAAATACCGCATTTTCCAGGCCATGCTGTAGGCAGACATCACGGTTCCAGCCTGAACCGGCAATGATCTTGTCGTAATAGCGCGCCCGTTTCATCGCCTCGTCGTCGAGGGTCGCGTTCTCGAAAAAGATAACACCGATATTGGCATTTCCGCTGACCTTTTCGGTAATTGGAGAATGCATGAACGCATTGCCGAGGCTGTGCAAAAGCAGGGTGTCGGACAGCTTGGCCATATCCGGTGCCGCTTCGATCTGGCTCAGAACGGACGGCTGCTCTTTTATATAAGGCCCAAGCAATCGATTGATTCTGGGCGTTGGAGCGGCAATATAGGGGGCCGAAATAATCAACGGCGGGACCGGCCCGTGACGAACCAGTTCCATTGCGACGTTCAGTCCGAAGATACCCCAGCCGTGCAGATCGGTAATTTGCCAGGTGATTCCGATGCGTTGTGTTTTCATTATGCTATACTCTCAGACCGACCGGGTTTGCTTCAATCGGTTTAACGACAATTCAGGGCAAAAATCGAAAATGCACATCGATTCTTCCACCGATGAATGAACAAAAGCCAAATATCGATGCCCTGATGAGTGAAGCCTTTGCGCTGCACGCCAAAGGCGCCATTGGTCGCGCCGAGGAAATTTACCGGGCCATCCTGAAACAGCAACGCAATCATCCGATGGCCCTGCATATGCTGGGCGTGATGCACTTCCAGCGCGGCGATACGGAACTGGGGATTCGTTTCGTTCAGCGTGCCCTGACCGTGCAGCCTGACTTTCCCGATGCGCTTACCAGTCTGGCCGGTTTTCACCTCCATTCAGGCGATCCCGGCGAGGCAATGGCCGTGGTACAACGTGCCTTGTCGGCGCATGGGGATTTCATGGCGGGATTGCAAACGCTCGCCAAGGCACAGCTTCGGCTCAAGGATTATAGCGGCGTGCTGGCAACGTTTAAGCGGCTGGATGCGCTGAGCCCCGATCATCCCGGAACACTTGCCGACTGGGCGGCAACATTGCTGAGGCTTGGCCGGTTTGCCGAAGCCGAACAGAAATATGCGGCGCTCATTCTGCTGGAGCCGAAAAACCGCGATGTCCGCTGCTTTCATGCGCAGACCCTGAAAGGTCTTGGGCGTTTTGACGAGGCGCTGAAGGAACTCGATGAAATCCTGTCGGAATATCCGGATTATCTGCCGGCGCTGGTCCATGCTGGGGATGCCCTGCAGGCCCTTGGCGATACGCCGGGCGCAATCGCGCGGTTCCGGATGGCGATATCGATCCAGCCCGATCATGCCGAAGCCCACTTCAATCTTGGTGTTTCGTTGCTGACGATGGGCAACTATCACGAAGGCTGGAGCGAGTATGCCTGGCGTTTCAGGATGGAGGCTTATGCCAACTTCATGCCGCCGGCAGCGGCGCCGATTTGGGCTGGCGAGCCGCTTGATGGAAAATCGATCCTGATTTTCGCCGAGCAGGGGCTGGGCGATACGCTGCAGTTCGCGCGATATGCGACACCGCTGATGCAACGCGGGGCCACGGTTTCGTGCCAGTGTTCATCCCAGGTTCTGGAAATTGTCGCGAGCATCGATGGCGTTGATGAGATGTATGCTTTTGACCATGTGGTCCCGAAAGTGGATTACCAGATTTCGATGATGGAACTGCCACGGGTATTTAATACCGACAGGGAGACGGTGCCGGGGCAGGCGGGCTATCTGCACGCCCCGAAAAACATCTTTCCGATGCCCCGCAAACCCGCTGTCGGAATCGTCTGGCAAGGCAACACGGCGCACAAGAACGATGCTTACCGGAGCCTGCCGCTGGCCTGCTTTGACGGTGTGCTGGGTATGGGCGAGGGGGATTTTTACAGTCTGCAGGTGGGCGAAGCCACTGCGCAAATCACCGCTCTGGGCTGGCAGGACCGGCTTGAGGATCTGTCGCCCCGGCTGCAAAGCTTTTCCGATACGGCGGACGTCATTTCAAAGCTTGATCTGGTGATTACGGTCGATACCTCCGTCGCACATCTGGCCGGCGGTCTTGGCGTGCCGGTCTGGGTGCTTTTGCCGACCATCGCCGACTGGCGCTGGGGCAGAGAGGCGACAACGTCGTGCTGGTATCGTTCGATGCGGTTGTTCCGCCAACGCCGGCTTGGCCATTGGGATAGCGTTTTCGGCGATGTCGAAGTGGCCTTGGCAGAGTTTTTCGCCAGTTTGTAACGACTTCGCAAGGTCGCAGGTTTATACGAGCCGAGACGTTTAAACATTTTAAAGCGCAAGCGATAGCAGTATTGTGTGCGGGAAGACGCTTCTTAGAAAAGGAAGACAAGCGATGCCGTTAAAACTCGATTTTAAATCCGGCGACAAGTTGGTGATCAATGGCGCGGTCGTCGAAAATATTGGCCACAACGCCAGTTTTTTGATTCATAACGAAGCCGCGATCCTGCGCGAGAAAGAAATCCTCTCGGAGGCGGAAACCGTTACACCGGCGGCCAGAGTTTATTTTGCTCTGCAATGTGCCTACATCTTTCACGAAAAGCAGGAACATTATCTGGAGTTGTTTCGTCAGTTCCTGAGCGATTACGTGTCGGCTGCACCCAGCGCCAGAGAAATCGGCGATCAGATTACGGCTGCCGTTGAATCGGGCAAAATCTACAAAGGTCTGAAACTGACACAAAAGCTGATCGGTCATGAGATCAAGACCTTTGAGGGTATGCGTCAAAGCCTGAAAAAGCAGTTTGACGAAGATCCCGAGGACGGGGAAGCAAAGGCGGAAACGCCCTGAACGCTTAAACCGGGTTTTGGCTGACGGTTTGCTTCAAGGCCGCCATAAGTTTCTGCGCATAGTCTTCCGTATTCATCAGCGCCGAGTTCTTGACCTCGTCACGCATTGAGGCGCGGATATCACTCAGCGTATCAAAATCAGCCGTCAGGTCCCTGGCGATCTGCACGGCTTGATCGGGGTTGTCTGCAATCCACGCCGGTTTGCCGGCGGCCGTTAAAAGACATGCGCCGACGAGACCGCTCCGTTTCGGGGCTTTCAGCGATATCACCGGGACACCCATCCAAAGCGCGTGGCAGGTTGTCATGGTGCCGTTGACCGGGACGCTGTCGAGAAGCACATCGATGCTGTTGTAAAATACCGGGCTGACGCCGTGGGCGACGGGTTCTTCAAGGAAATCGATGCGATCCGCGACGCTGCTTTCTGTGAATAAAGCGCGAACTCGCGACCGTGTCGAATGAGGAATGTTGGCGACATTGCCCAGCAGCAACCGTGCCCCATCGATGCTCAGCAGGATGCGGCTCCAGTATGCCACAGTGTCTGGCGAGAAGTGTTGCGGCTTGCATACGGCGCCAAATGTGACAGTGCCTTTTTCAAGAGCCGGCAAGGCCTTTACACGCCCCATAAGGTTGGGTTGGCGAACCGCAAATAATGGCCCCTCGGTCACGACAATCTTTTGTCCCTCGCCGAGGTTTTGCCGGTCGGTTTCAAAGGTCACGGCGTCTGCGATGATCACATTCGATCCGGGGGCGCGGAAACCATAAGGCTCGCAGAACAGATTGATGACTACAGGCACGGCTTTTGCGGCAAAGACGACCGGGCGACCGTTGACGGAAAATCCGCACAGATCGATCAGGATGTCCGTATTCTGGCGATCAAGAATCATCGCCAGAACATCATCATCCATGTCGACAACGCGACGCCAGTTCGCGGTTCTACTTTTATATTCCTGATATACAGCATCACCGGTGGGTGATTGCTGGTAGACGGTCAGATTGAAAGCGCCGGGGTCAATGTTTTCAACCAGCGGCATCAGGAAGCCATATTGATCACCGGCGCGCAGGTCATTGCCAAGCATGCCGACGGAGATCGGGGCATCCGGATTTCTTGAGACCTTCTTGCTTGGCGTCAGGCAATTTTCGGCGGCTTCGGCAACGACGGCGTTCAGCATGCTGATGACGTCATCGTAATACGATGCCAGATCGCCCTCGAAATATTTGGCGACCTCAAGGACCTGCATGAGAATTTCGATGGATTGCGGCGACTTCCCGATGGCGTCTTCGCACAATGCCCGGGCAACGTCGAAATTGGCGAGCTTGCACTCGGCCATGGCCATAATGGCAGGGATCATGGCGTCTTCAGGGTTGCTTTCGGCGTATCTTGAAAGGTTCCTGATCGTATCCTCGGGGTAGCCGAGAAATAACTGCGCGTGCCCGAGCATCTTCAACGCATCCAGATTATCGGGATTAATCTTTAATTCGGATTCAAAATCGTCAGCGGCTTCCTGGAATTGTCGGCCGTTAAACTGGTACAGCCCGTCAAGATAGTGTCGGGAAGGGGATGCGATGCTGAGGGCATGAAAGAAATTGGAAAATTCGGCGGGCAGCAAGTCCGGAATATCCCGGTGCGGGCTCAGCGTCGTCGCCAGCTTGGCATAATACAGCCCCTCGTTGAGATTGCCGGTAACGGTTTTCAGGACGGCAAGGCTATCCACCACTTCCTGATTTTCCGGGTCGATTTCATGGGCCTTTTCGCAAAGCTCGATCGCCTGGCCGAGCGCATTCTGACGATAACTGCACACCGCCGTCAGCAGATATAGCTCCGGCTTGTCGGTGTAAGTGTGCAGATTTGCAGATATGAGATTGAGGGCTTCGGTTATATTGCCGACACGCTGCAGGTCGATGATTTCCTGCAGGGTATCAAGATAGGTTTCATAATCAGGCGTAACTGTCATGGGCGTCAGACAAAGCTGCATATGCGACAGTTACCCGAAGGCTGCGGGAACGGGGTTCGACCTGAAACTGAAAATAATTTGATCTGCATGTGTCTGAAATTATGAGAGCTAAGCCTCTGTGTCGAGGGTAATCCGTGCCTGCCCTTCCTGCCCCTGTTGTTCAGCGGCGGGTTCGGCGGGGGTTTCGTCTCTCTCAGGCAAGTGCATCAGGCCCGCCGCGATGTTTCTGTTGATGTCGATCAGCGGCACCATGATTTCCGGGGTCGGATTGACCAGAATCTTCACGGTCTGCTTGTCGACGAACTGACACAAGGTCAGCATGTTGATGCGAATCTCGTCAGGAACGGTGCAGGTTTCATCAAGGAGTTCAGCTTGAAAAATCGTCCACAGACGCCAGTTCAGGCGCAGGGCATGTTTCATGTTTTCCTTGGTTTGTTTTTCTGAAGGGTCACCACTGACAATTGCACCCGCCATCCGCTTGGCGGCTTCAAGAAGAGCCCATCCTTCGGTTTGTGCTGGTTTGCCGGCAACTGGGACGCGCTCGTAACTCTTGATTTTGCTTTGCTGAGAGCTCATTGAGTGACCATCCATTATACATGACTCCGTTCATAATAGCACTTTTAAGGTTTTGGAACAGACCAAACTCTATTTTTTCCGATCACTATCGGACCTATTTTTGTATTATTTATAAGAAATTAGTCAGGCTGAGCTGGCGTAATCGGGAAAAGGTTTGATAGGACGCCTCAAGGGCGCGTTGTTCGTCCAGAAGCTTGGTGATCGCGGTCAACTGGTCGACATTCGAAATGCCGGAAATAGAGGTGTCGATAAATCCGATAAAGTCGGTGTGCAGCTTGTTCTGGGTTTTCACCAGCAACTGATTAAAGCCGATATTCTGCTGTATCTGTGCGATATTACTTGTCTGTTCGGTACCAAAGGGCGCCGTGCCGCTGACCGTGAAATCCAGCGATGAATCTATCAGATATCGGGCCTGGCTGACGCGTACCTTGTTTTGATCAAGGCCGCCGGCAGTGCCGTATTGGCCTTGCAGAATCAATTTCATGGCGCGAATTGCTTTTTCAAAGGCAGGATCAATCGCCGTCACATTGTCATCAAAACTGCGAAGTTCGCTGACCCGTTGCGCACTGCTCACGGTGTCCCCGGAGTAATAGCTGTTTGAAGCAATCGTCCCGGCGGCTGCAAAGGATCTTATCCGGGTCCCGTCAGTATCGGTTTCGTTTACGGTGATATCCTGGTTGACGGTAATCGACGATCCGTTTGCGGCGACGCTGGCGATGGTGAATACGCCGTTGTTGGTGGTGGCCCCGCTGATGGTGATCGACATGCCGGCTTTCAGTTGCGAGAACGCACCGGCTACGGCCGCAGCGCCTGTATCCTGAACCGTGATGGTATCCGTTGCCGCATCAAAAACAATCTGGGTGCCGACGGTGTAGGCAAAGCTGTTTGATCCCGAAAATGTCGCGTTGAAATCGGTTTCGTTGGTGACCGTCTCGTCAACCGTGATGGTGGAGCCGTCTGCGGAAATGGCATTTACTGTGTAGGTCGTATTGTTCGAGCCGGTATTGGCGATGGTTACCGTATCGCCGACGGCAAGACCATTGAAGGCGTCGGGAACGACACCGGCGCCGCCATTCTGCTGAATGGCGATGGTATCGTCATTGCTGCCACCGTTTGCCGTAAAGACCACCTGTGATCCGGTGTGGAAATCAAAGAAAGTATTGCCCGAACCGTTGCCTTCATCGGTCAACCTCTTTGGCGTTACCGTGATGGTCGTGCCATTGTTGCTGGTCACGGTGTAATCGCCGTTATTCTGGGTGGTGCCGGCGACGGTGAAGCGGGCGCCGACCGGAATATCGGAGAGCGACCCTGCCACCGCCGCAGTCATGGTGCTGGCGGCGCGGTTGAAGGTCAGGTTTGTCACGTTGCCGGGGTTCAGCGTTTTCTCAACGTTCACATCAAGCGGGTCGCGATATTTGATGCTTGTTGGCACGACATTGACTTCGTCGGTGAACATTGAGGTGCCGACCTGAACCGTTCGTCCGTCACTGGAAACACTGGCAACCGTATAGGTGCCGTTGTTCGACGCGGTGCCGGAAACATTGATCGTCGAGCCAACGGCGACATTGCTGAAAAGCGCTGATGTTGCTGTGATTGAACTGTTGGAACTGGTTGCCGTATTGCCGTCGGAGTCCTGCAGGAATGTCAGAAAGTTTGACGGGTTGACGTACTGTGTCGTGAGGTTGTTTTTATCCTGACTGTACGAAAAGCTTTCCAGGCTGGCATCGCGGGTCGTCGGCACAGTAACGGTTTTGCCATCGAATTTTGACTGAAAATCGGCAATCGATGTTAGGCCCAGATCTACCGGCTCGTTGGTTACGCGGCTTCCTGAAAAGATAAAGCGGCCACCTACATCGGTGTTCAACAAATTCTGAATATCGCGGAGAATACGATAGGCGTTTGCCTGCAGCGTATCGACCGCAAGTTGGGTAGAGCCATTGGTTTTGTCATAGTCATCGAGCGCACTGTTGAAATCTTTGATGTCCTTGCGAATCCCGTCGACCACCGTCGACTGGATATTAAGCCGGACATCTTGCTGGGTGTTGTTGTTCTGGAAGCGTTCAAGCTGGGCTTTGGTGTTTTCCAGATTCAGCAAGCGCTCGGAATCGCCGGCAATACCAAGATAATCCTGCGATACCTTCCCTGAAGTTACCTGCACTTGCAGCACATTCAGGCTGCTTTGCGTCTGCAGCATCTGATTGATCAACGTTAGGTTTGCCGAGTAACTAGCGATACGAGTCATCGTTCAAACTCCACCTTATATGACGCGATCAAGCGCTTCGAACATGCGTTGAATTGTTGAAATAATACGCGCCGAGGCTCCATAAGCCTGCTCGAATACAATCAAGTTTGCCAGTTCTTCATCCATATTGACACCGCGCAATGATTCAAACTGGTTGGACAGTGAATCGGTTAGTGATTTCTGTGATTTTTCATTGCGTTCGTGTGTGCTGGCAAGGGACGCATTGGTTGCAACAATGGATGCCGCGCGTTCTGCAAATGACGTCGAGACTGTCGGCAGGCCACCCGACACTTTAAACGAGGTCGCCCCGTTCATGGCTTCGGCCATCGCCGTTGCGATGGTTTGATCGGCGACACCCATTATGTATTCGCCGGCGACGCCGCGCGATGAGTCCCATTGCGGCGCACCGACCGATAATTTGGCCGGTGTCGTCAGAATATCCGAGCGAACCTGCAGGGTTGAAGAAACCCGGACATCGGCAACATCGATGCCGGCGTTTGTCAGGAAGGTATTCCCTGTGGCCTGGGTGATCTGCATACTGGATCCGCTGTCGTGCGAAAAGCGCAGGCGAATGCCGGAGCCGTCTGTGATGACCGTGGCTTTGATGGTCTGGCTGAAAGTCCCGCCGACATTGGAAACCTGCGTGGCGATATCGGACAGGCTTGACCCCGCCGTAATCGTCAGCGTGCCGATCGATCCCGTGGCATCACGGAATGTCAGCGTTGATGCCGTGGCTGTATAGGACGATGCAAGGACATCGGATTCCCATACGTTGTCGGCCAGATTATCGACAAACATGTCATTCAGACCGAAGAAATTGGAAAACCCCTGCACGGTTTCGTCGGTGACACCGTCACCGTTTGAATCATAAGCGATTTCTGCATCACCCGAGGTTGATCCGTTGGTGCTTGCGGTTTCATCGCGAATGGCCAGATTGAGCGACGTGGTGTTGAGCGAAATAAGCATTTTCCCCGAGGTCGCTGAAACCGTAGCGCTTGCAGCGCCATTATTGCGCAGCCAGCTCTGCATGGTCGCTGCAACGTCGTTGATCTGCCAGTCACTGCTGGCACCCCGCGATGAAAAGCCGGCGCCGGTCATGATGGTGTTGAGCGACGTGCTACGCGATTGATCGCCGTTGTTATCGAAAAGAATAAATTTCACATCATCGACAGAGTTTGTCGGATCGAGCTTGATCGTCTGTGTGGTTGGTTCCGTGAATGCCCGCGTTCCGTTGTATTCCTGCGCACCGGGGAACGATACGCCACGGTTGTGAACCTGGTTTACGGTATCGCGCAGCCTTGCCGCCAATTCATCGAGCTGGCTTTGCAGGTTTGGCAGAATCGTATCGCGTATGTCGATCAGGCCTTTGGCCGTCCCGTCGCGAATGTCGGTGGTGGCGTCGTTGGCGGGATTGGCACTGGTGCCGATAAAGAAGCCGCTGAAATTGCCGCCCGAGTGTGTCGAGGTCGGCGTAACCGACGAGGCGGAAAGATGCGTGACCGACGGCGGAACGGTATCGACCAGGGTCCGGCCACCGGATGTGAAGATAACGACGTCACCGTCTGAGCGTTCGAAATAACGGATATCGATCAGCTCTGCTAATCGGCTGACCTTGATGTCGCGCTGATCCTGCAGATCCGATGTTTCATGGTTGACCGAACCCGATGCAATAATATCGTCATTCAAGGTATCGATATCAGTGACCAGTGAATTGATTTCAGTTGCGACGGCGGTCAATTTCTGGTCGGCCTGCAAACGCAGTTCCTGAATCGATTGCGACATTTGCTGAAGCTGGGCGGTCAGATCCTGTGCGCGCCGGACGACTTCGGTATGTTCAAGCGTATTATTTGGCGACACCGACAGGGATTCGATGGCATCGGCAAACGACTGGACCGTTGAACTGATTGAGGAATTGGCTTCGGGCGTCCCGAACAAATCCTGCAGACGGTTCCAGAACGTCGTTTGTGACGAAAGTCCGTTGAGCTGGGAACTCTCAATACGCAGGCTTTTGAGCAGCCCCTGATCGATTGTTCGTTGAATTTGCGAGACATTGACGCCTGAGCCGGCACCGACCAGGGCCGAGTTCTCGAAGGCCACGATCTTGCGCGAGTAACCCGCGGTATTAACGTTCGAAATGTTTCGTGACGTAATATCGAGCGCCTGCTGGTTTGCCAGCAAGCCGCTTTGTGCCGTTCTCAGTGCAAGCGTTAGACTACCCATTCGTATGTCGCCTTTCGTGGCGGTTGCAGCTTTTTTCTATAGCGTTTCGTTCAGTGACAATGACATGTTGCCACCCTTGATGGGGGCACTGGCCGTGCGACCTTTCGCGGAATAGGCACCGCTTTTCGGTGCGGCCTCGGTCACCGCTTCGGCGATCAGATCGACCACGCGGCGACTGACGATGATGGCCACTTCGAGCATTTTGGCGTTTTGCGCCATCAATGTGTCGGCTTTTGTCGCCAGCTCGAACAGCTTTGCCCGGTCGTCGTCTTCAATACCGTCAAGCATCTCGGGATTTTCCTCGAGGCCCATGATCCGCGCCTGGTAGACTCTGGCGATGGTTTCCTTCTCGTCGAGAATAAGCCGCAGCTCGCTGTGCCGGCGGTTGAGCAGGATATCGTTTTCCCGTTCAAGGACACTGATCAGCCGTGTCGTGACGTTGACCAGGTCGGTCATTCTCTTGTTCGTGTCGATGGTTGTATTAGTTTCCATGCTTGGCCTCTTGCATCTTGATCATTTCGCGCATCACCTGATCGGCCAGACCGATGCCGCCTGATCTGGCGATCGCCTTGCCGTATTCGTCAACTTGCATGTCACGGTAAATTTTCTCACCGTCACCGCCGCCGAAAGGTTCCGCCGCTTCGATATTCGAAAACATCGGGCGCAACATTTCCGAGATGAACACGGCCTCGAATTCCTGAGCCGTCTTCCTGATTTTCTGCATGTCGAGCCCGGAAACGCTCGGCAGTTTCGGTGCCTGCGCCAGACGCGTGGCGTTAACCTGATTTTCCATGGCTGAGGAAAGGCTGCTCATTACATGACCTCGATTTCGGCTTGCAGGGCACCGGCGGTCTTGATCGCCTGAAGGATGGTGATCATGTCGCGCGGGCCGATGCCGAGTGCGTTCAGACCATTGACCAGTTCCTGCAGGCTGATGCCCGGTTGCAGCACGGTCAGGCGCTTGTCCTCACCCTGGTTTATTTCGATGTTGGTGCGATCGACGGTGGTCGTGGTGCCGACTTCGGCAAACGGCCCCGGTTGCGAGACCTGCGGGGTTTCGGTGATGCGGATGGTCAGTGACCCCTGGGCAATGGCGACGGTCGAGATCCGGACGTTTTCGCCCATCACGATGGTGCCGCTTTGCTCGTCGATGACAACGCGTGCCATCTGATCGGGCTCGATGCGCAGTTGTTCGATGTCGGTCAGCAGATTGACGACATTGTTGGTGTAGCTGTCCGGCACCGTCAGATGGACAGTGGTCGGATCGCTCGGCACGGCGGCCGGGGTGCCAAGGAACGCGTTGATCGCCTGGGAGACCCGGCGGGCTGTGGTGAAATCGGGATTGCGCAGCGACAGTTTGACTTTGCTCATGCCGCTCAGATTGAAGCTTACTTCACGTTCGACGATGGCACCGCTGGCGATCCGGCCGGACGTCGGGACACCTTTGGTCACGGTCTCGGCGTTGCCCTGGGTCTGAAACCCGCCGACCGCTACCTGTCCCTGGGCAACGGCATAAACTTCGCCATCGGCACCGAGCAGGGGGGTAACCAGAAGCGTGCCGCCCAGCAGGCTGGATGAATCGCCCAGCGCGCTGACGGTGACATCAATGCGCGTGCCCTGACGTGAGAACGGCGGCAGGTTGGCCGTCAGCATGACGGCGGCGACGTTTTTGGAATCCAGACCGGCTTCGGTCGGCTTGACGCCGAGGCGGTTCAGCATCGCCTGCAGGCTTTGTTTGGTGAAGTGTCCGTTGGCAAGCTTGTCACCGGTTTTGTTGAGACCAACGACCAGACCGTAGCCAACCAACTGGTTGTCCCGGACCCCTTCGAAATCGATGATATCCTTGATCCGGGATGAGGCGCCGGCGATGGCAGTTGTCTGCACCAGCAGGGCCAGCGCGACGAAGCAGCGGATCCCTGCGCTCATCAGACCTTTGCGGAAGCGGTTTTGTGGATGCGTCATCTTGATTTTCCCGTTCTCATCGCCTGCCGTCTATTCGGCTCGTTCATATGTATAAACTTCTGTATAATCTAATGCGAATTGCGTGCCAGAATTTGAAAGTGATAAATTTATTAATTTCAAAGGCTTACGGAAATTTGCGAGGGCAGAAAGGGTCGTTTCCTGCCGTTTGCCGGGGCACTGGGTAAGTTTTGCCGGTCATTTCCCGAGATCGCCCCTTGCTCGTGCTTCCAAGTCCAGAATAATGACTTCTACGGCCAGGGACTGTGCTTTGGCGCACACCCGGGTCAAATCGGCAGGGCCATGAAAAATCGTCCTGAATTTGTTTCAGGACGCCCGCAAGCTCGGAACTTTAATGAAAATCAGCGGCCGGATCAGGTTTGCAGACCGTTTACGGGCATTTACGCCTTCAGATCGCGCGCCACGGTGGTCATTTCGTCGATGGTTTTGAACGTTGTCGCGTTCATGTTGTAGGCATTTTGCGTCTGGATCATCTTTGAGAATTCTGTGGCAATGTCGACGTTTGAAACCTCGATCGCGTTTGCCAGAAATTGTGCTTTGGACGATTCATCGGCAAAAAACGCGACTGGTGATCCGGATAACGGGCCTTCCTTGAAGAGCATGCCGTTCGAGGCTTCAAGCCCGTTCACGTTGGTAAAATCATACAGCGGGATTTTATAGATTGCTCGTGACGTACCGTCGCTGAAGGTGCCGTTGACCTGGCCTTTGCTGTCAAAACTGATGTCGACGAGATCGGCCAGACCAAGACCGTTCTGCGTTGAATTGACATGATTAAACGCACCGTTGAACTGCGTCATGTTGTTCAGATCAAGTGTGAACGACGAGGTCGCACCGTTGGCCCATGTCGCGTTCAGCGTCAAATCGCCCGTCGACGAAAGCTGGCCCTTGCTGGTGAATACCATGGGATCGAACAGGTTCGTCGCTGATGCCGAGGTCACATTGGTAAGCCCGGTGTTTTCGTCAACCACGGTCTCCTGCAGGACCAGCATCGAGCCATTGTTGATGACATTTGAAATTGTAAAAGTGCTGCTGTTCGATGCCGAGTTGGTAAAGGTAATCCGGTCGCCGGCAACATAGCGGCTGAAGGCATTGCTGACCGGAACGCCGGACGTGGTGTTGTTGAGTTGAACGGTTTTGTTGGCAGAATTGAATACAAATTCGGAATCATAGGCATTGCCGGTTGCGGCAGCCTGACCGGCATTGACGTTGACGGCCGATGATGGGGTCAACGTGTACGAGGACAGATTGTTTGCCCGCACGTTTATGCGCCACTGATTATCCGCCAGCATCGGCAGAAAATCGAAACTGATATCTCTCTGCGTCGAAGCGGAGTCATAGGTTTTCAAGGCGAATGAATCGGCGGTCGAGCCAAATTCCTTGTTCGACGGCAGGTTGAGTTCAAGACTCGCCGTTGTCGTCGGTTGTCCCTGATCGAGAAATGCATACTGATCGACGCGCATCGGCGCCGCCGCACTGGTTGAATAGGTGCCGTCAGCGGCTAACGGCGAGCCAAGAACGAAGTAGCCGTTCTTGTCGACCAGATAGCCGTTGGAAACGGTTATGGTGCTGCCGTCATCGGCGGTAACCGAACTTGTCGCGCCATCAACGGTGGTAATGCCGAAAGAGCCGTCACGGGTGTAAAAAATATTCGTGGTGTCGGTCAATGTCGTCTGCAGGCCGAAAAAGCCGTCGCCGACAATCGCCAGGTCGAGCGGACGGTTTGTTGGCGTAACCAGGCCCTGAATATCATTGGTAGCTCTGGCATACGACCGGACGCCACCAAGATCGCTCTGCTCATAGAGACTATCGCTAAGCATGGTCTGAAATTCGTTATCAGTACGCTTGAACCCGCCGGTCGTAACGTTGGCGATGTTGTAGCTGATGGTGTTGAGCCGATGCGTCTGGGATTGCATCCCCATTACCGACGACTGAAAAAGACCATACCCGCTCATGGATCGCGCTCTCTCTATCTGATTTGGTGCGCCCGAACTGAACACACACCTGTCCTTGCATTATGTTAAGCAAACAGGATGCCAACTCTTGGTGGCCACTAACATATTGATTTATTGTAATAAATTATTATCCGAGCAGAGCGGGGAAGGGTCGGGCAGGCATTATTGGGTCAGATTTCCATGCCGTGCGGCAATCTTTACCGGGTTCAGGCTGTCGGAAAGATGTGTACCTGGCGAGGATTCACTGCAATCCTGACGCGCGTTCCGGCGGGCGGCAAGAAAACGCCCGGGACGCGCGCTTCGACGATCTGCCCATGGTCGAATTGAAGGACCACGTAAGAGGAGCGGCCGAGCGGGCGAGCTGTGATCACGGTCGGCATGCTGTCGGCGTTGACCAGTATCATAGGGTCGCCGGGCATCGGCACGGGATCGTCGCCATCAAGCGCCAGACGCAGACCTTCCGGTCGGATCATGACCTCGACGGCGCTGTGGTCGCTCAGGCCCTGTACTTCGAAGCTGCCGAGTGGGGTTTCTACCCGGCCCGACTTCGCTTTCCCGGCAATGCGATTGACCGGTCCGAACAGTTCAGCGACGAACGCATCCGACGGCTGGAAGTACAACTCGACCGGCGTCCCGTCCTGAACGATACGTCCGGCATTCATCACCATAATCCGATCCGCCATGAACATAGCTTCTTCGGGATCGTGAGTGACCATCATGGTGGCGACGCCGGTTTGTTTGACCAGATCCAGAGTTTCGCTTCGGATTTGCGCACGGCGCGTTACGTCGAGACCGGAAAACGGTTCATCCAGCAAAAGGATCTGCGGTCCCGGGGCGAGCGCCCTGACCAGAGCGACGCGTTGCTGCTGGCCGCCTGACAATGTGTGCGGATAGGCATCGGCATACGCGGTCAGACCCATGGTCGTAAGCGCGTCCTCGATCCAGGCGGAACGTCGCCCACCCTTTGCCGGGTCGAGCCCGAAAGCCACGTTGTCACGCACGTTGAGGTGCGGGAACAAGGCGTAATCCTGAAACATCAGGCCGACACCGCGCTGTTCTGGGGGCAGTTGTCCGGACCGGCTGCCGTCGGCGACAACCCTGCCGGCGATTTCAATCTGTCCGGTCTGCAGGTGTTCGAGACCAGCCGCCAGACGCAGCAGTGTCGTCTTGCCACAGCCGCTTGGGCCCAGCAGGCAGACCAGTTCGCCCGGCACGACAAATACCGAAACCCCTGACAGTACCTTGTGGCTGCCGTAGGCATGGGAAATGGCTCTCATGTGCAGGCCGCTCATGGTGTCTCCGCTCCAACGGGTTTAGCGGCTACCAGGCCGGGATCCGGCGATGGTGACGCTTAACAGAATGACCGGAATAATGCCCGCGCCGACGATGGTCAACGCACCGAGAGCGGATTCCTCCAACAATTCATTGGACGCATACTGATAGACGAAGGTTGCCAGCGTGTCGAAATTGAAGGGGCGAAGAATCAGGGTTAGCGGCAGTTCCTTCATGCAGTCGACGAACACGAGGATTGCCGCGGTCAGCAAACTGCCGCGCATGATCGGAAAATGCACCCGCTTGAGCGCGCGCGCCGGACTGGCGCCGAGCGTGCGTGCAGCGCCATCCATGCTCGGCGTGATTTTGCCGAGGCTGGCTTCAGCAGTGCCATAGGATAATGCCAGAAAGCGCACCAGATAGCCGTAGATCACCGGGCCAATGGAGCCGAGCATGACGGCACCCACGGCGATCCCTGAAAAGTCACCGAGCCAGACCAGCAAATGATCGACGGCGCCGCTTGGCCACAGGACGCCGACCGCGAGAATCGCACCGGGCACGGCATAACCGATGCTCGCCGTTCTGGCCGCGATCCGCACCCAGGGGCCGTCCGATAGCCTGACCGCATAGGCCAGAAACAAGCCGATGACGAGCGCCAGGGCTGCAGCCGAGGCGGACAGCACGAACGAGTTGGCGACATAGCTCAGATAATTGGCCGATACTGTGGCGTCATAAAACCCGAGGGCATAGTGGGCGAGCACGGCAGCCGGCAGAATAAAGCCTAGCAGCACCGGTAGCGCGCAGGCAACAAGGGCAAGGGCAGCGCGCCAGCCCTGCAACCGATAGCTCGGCAGCTCGGAATACTTGTTAGAGGTATGGTGGAATTTCCGGTCCTGGCGGGCCAGCCGTTCGATGACAATCAGCACCAGCACGGCGGCCAGCAGCACCGAAGACAATTGTGCCGCGCCACCGATTGAATTCATGTTCAGCCAGACATCGAAGATACCGGCGGTGAAGGTTCGGACGGCAAAGAAATCGACGGTGCCGAAATCGTTGATGACTTCCATCAGGACCAGTGTGACGCCGACCACAATCGACGGTCGGGCGAGGGGCAGGGCAACATGCAGAAAGCTGCCCCAGGCGGTTTTGCCCAATGTTCTGGCGACTTCAAGCACGCACACTGACTGTTCAAGAAAAGCGGCTCTGGCCAGCAGATAGACGTAGGGATACAAAACCAGAGTCATGACAGTGATGGCCCCGCCGATGGAACGAATTTCCGGGAACCAGTAATCCTGCGGCCGGCTCCAGCCGAACAGCGAACGCAGCGCCACCTGCACTGTGCCGGCGTATTCAAGCTGATCGGTGATGACGAAGGCGAGCACATAGGCCGGCACCGCCAGCGGCAGCAATAGCGCCCATTCAAAAAGACGCGATCCCGGAAAGCGGCACATGGTGACGAGCCATGCGGTGCCAGTACCGATCAGCAGCGTGCCGATGCCGACCCCTGCCATCAGTAACGCAGTCCGCTGCAGATAGAGCCCGAGCACGGTGTCGTAAAGATGTCGCCAGATATCAGTGCTGTCGGTCAGCGCAATGCCGAGGACAGTGATGATCGGTGCTGCCACCAGCAGGGCGACCAGCAGCGCGCCGGTGCCCCAGAAATTGATGCGAAATCCTGCCAGCAGGCGGCTGGTGGTACGGCGGGCGGTAATCGCGGTTGTCATTGGTAATCAGCCACCAACGCCGAACGGACGCTTCCGGCGAGAAAGCGTCCGTCGTGTTGTAAACTTAACGATATCGGCGTTGTCAGCTGGTCGGTCCTTCATCGAAGTTGATTTCATCAACCAGCCTGGAGGCGTTCTCGCGTTGCTTGGCGATTTCCTCCATGGCCAGGGTGTCACCCTTGAAGCTGCCCCAGGAACTGACCAGAGCGGACGGCGCGACTTTCGGATTGGCCGGATATTCGAAGTTGTCCTCGGCATAAATTTTTTGCGCTTCCTCGCCGGACAGCCATTCCACGAATTTGATGGTGGCTGCCCGATGCTTGGCGCCCTTGAGAATACCGACTCCGGAAATGTTCATGTGCGTACCTCTGTCGTTCTTGCCCTGATTGAGGAAAACAACTCGCACAGCTTCGGCCCATTTCTTCTGCTCGGGTTTCTCATCGTTCGTCTGCATTTTGCCCATGTAATAGGTGTTGGCAATGGCGACGTCACATTGTCCCTCAAACACGGCCTTGGCCTGCGCCCGGTCGTTGCCCTGGGGTTTGCGCGACTGATTGGCTTTCACGCCTTCCAGCCAAGTCTTGGTCTTTTCCTTGCCGTGATGCGCCAGCATCGAGGCGATCAGGGCGATGTTGTATTCATGCTTGCCCGAACGCATGCAGAGACGGCCCTTGAATTTAGGATCAGCGAGGTCTTCATAGCTCAGCAGTTCGTCGGCCTTGACCCGATCTTTGGATACCAGGGCAATTCGTGCGCGCTGTGTCAGGCCGAACCACCGGCCATCCGGATCACGCAGATGCTCGGGAATATTGGCGCTGAGCACATCGGATTTCACGCTGTCCAGGACTCCGGCCTCCTGCAAGCTGTAGAGCCGCCCGATATCAACGGTCAGCACAGCATCGGCCGGTGTGTTGGCGCCGGCAGCCTGAATTTTCTCGAGAATACCCTTGTTGGCGAAGACGATATTGACCTCAACGCCGGTTTCTTTGGTGTAGGCCCGGGTCAGGGGCTCAATCAGATATGGCTGACGATTGGAGTAGAGATTGATCGTCTCCCCTGCTGTTGCCGGTGCTGCAGTACTGAAGACTGCGATCGCCAGAGCCGCCGGGGCCAGAGCCATGTAAATCCGCTGCATCTTTTTATCACTCCTGGTATGCGTATCGCCATGCTTGAAAGCCGATACGCCAAGTTTGGGTTCCATCCTGTTTTCGGTGCCACGAGTAAGGCATCAATTAAGAATGATTATCAGTTGGTGGCTGATTTCTAGCCGCTCTCATTTAATTATGCAAGTCATTCTTAATTGCAAGCTTACCCGGCAGTCTCTCCGGCGTCAGCCGTTTGAAATTGCTCGCGAACACCTGCGTTGATGTGCTAGGTACGTGGACGAGGTGGTTTGGTGCATTTTTTGATGTATCCGAATAATGGCTCCGAATTTCGGGCAGCCTGGGAGACACCAGCTATATGAAAGTTACCAGATCTGAGGGATCAAAAGGTGTTTCTTCATCACGCAAAACCGGCAAGGCCGGGAGTGGTGACAGCGGCTTTGCGGATGCATTGCGTGATGTTTCAGGCGCTGACTCTGTTGAATATGCCCAGACGACCAGCGGCGTCGGTGCCGTAGGCTCGATCCTGGCGATGCAGCAGGTCGCCGATTCCACCGATCACCGCTCGCGCGGCCTGATGATGGAATATGGCAGCGATCTGCTTGATCAGCTTGATAAAATCCGCGTGGCCATTCTGAGCGGCTCGATCTCGAAGGATCGACTCCAGGATATTGCCCGCCGGCTGCGCGAGCGTAAAATCACCAGCGACGATCCCCAATTGAACGCGCTGATCGATGAAGTCGAACTCAGGGTCGAGGTCGAAATCGCAAAACTGACCCGCTAAGCGGCTACCAGCCTCAAAATCTTGCAATCCGAACATCCATTTAAATCAAGAAGATAGGTTGATCTTCAAGGATGAAATACGTGCTTGCAGGTCGCGGCTTGCGCACCTATATTCCGCGCGCTTAGCCACCTTAAAAGCCTAGGAGCTATATGCACTATGAATGTTACGTTGTCCCCTGATTACAAGCCGACTGCCAAAGAACCGTTCATGAATCCGCGCATGCGGGAGTATTTTCGTCAAAAACTCCTGAGCTGGCGCGCAGAACTGGTCAAGGAATCCAACGAGACGCTGCAAACCCTCCAGGAAGGCGGGATTGTTGAGCCCGATATCGCCGATCGTGCGGCGATCGAGACCGACCGGTCGCTTGAACTTCGGACGCGTGACCGTGCCCGCAAGCTGATCAGCAAGATCGATCAGGCGCTGGAACGGATTGAAGACGGCTCCTATGGCTATTGTGAAGAAACCGATGAGCCGATCACGCTGGCTCGTCTGGAAGCCCGCCCGATAGCCACCTTGTCGCTTGAAGCGCAGGAACGGCACGAGCGTATGGAACGTACTCACCGCGACGATTGAGGCCTTTTCCTCTCTCCACATTTATTGCGCCGGGAATCGCCACGTCGAGTCCAGGGGCCCGGCGACGTGAATATTTTTTCAAACCGGGCCTGTCGCCGTGACTGAATTTTCGAAAAAAATATAATTGAATCAATGAGTTGTTAGGCATTTTCAGCTTAGCCAAATGCTGCAATATTTTTCTTGCGCTAAGCAGGTGAAATTGTGTATGATGCTGACGTAGAGGAGTAATTTAGAATAAGTTTACTCCGAAAGGAATGGTAGCAGAATGCGCACGAACAGTTCATCAGGATCGCAAGCACCCGCATCAAGTGCGGCCTTTGCTGCTTTTCAGGTCGCTTTTGTACAGCAGAAGCGTTTTGAAGAGACACTTGCGAAGGTCAACGAGAAACAAGTTCAGGCAAACAAAGAATCGAACCGCAAGGCGGATCGAACTGCAGACGTCGTTGATGTGAAAAAGCTGGATAATCCCATCGAAAATCATCAGGCCGCCCAAAACGCGTCCAAAGCCGCAAGCGCGCCTGTTACCAATAGCGTCGGTGCCAAGTTGAACCTGTCAGTCTAGATTTCCCCTGTTTGTTGACCGCAAGGCGCTTCGGGCGTCTTTTTTTGTGCCTTTTTTCTGCCTTTTGCCCAGTCTTTCAGGCGGGTTCCCGTATCCTCAGACGTAAAAAAAAGCCGGCGCTTTCTGCGCCGGCCGGAAGGTACCAGGTTCCACTTCGAACCTAGAACGGGAATATGATGTCCCAGATTTGCGTGCCCCAGCGCGGTTGCTGCAGTTGGCTGAGCGTACCGCGGCCACCATAGGCGACGCGCATCTCGGCGATTTTTTCGTGACTGATGGTGTTGTCGCTTTCGATATCTTCGGGACGGGCGACGCCGGTTACGAGAAGTTCCCGGAGTTCGGCGTTGACCAGGATTTCCTGACGCCCCATGACGACCAGAGAGCCGTTCGGCAGGATCTGCGTAACAACCGCGGCAAACGTCAGGTTGATGACTTCGGATCTTTCAATGCCACCGTCACCGGAGGTCGAGTGGGTGTCCTTGAAGTTCAGCAGGGATGTCGGGTCGACGGCCTGCGGCAGGAATTTGGAGAACTCCGCTTCCAGACCGAGCAGCTTGGTGACGTGGTTGGTTTCGCTGTCATCACGGTCTCTTTCCGTTTTGTTGGCCAGCGTCGCACTGTCCGAAAGCTCAAGTTTGACGGTTACGATATCGCCGATTTCCTTGGCCCGATGGTCCTTGAAGAAAGCCCTGGCGCCGTTACGCCACAGTGAACTCGGGTTTTCTGCGGCAATCTGCGGTGCCGGCATCGGCAGGCTGACCGGCTGATAGGCGGGCTTTGCAGTCGGGTTTTCAATGTTTGTCAGTTTCGGCCCGTTGCCGACTTCTGAAAACCTTTCTGCCAGGTTGCAGCCGCTCAATCCGGTCATGGCGGCAATGGTAATGACGAGAGTTAAGGCGCGTCTGGTTGAATGTGTGTTTGTCATCTGCTTCATTCCTAATAAAGCCGGGAGGGTTCCCGTCTTCTTGAAATATTTCTAGTTCAGGCTCATTGAGAGCTGTTGCGGGAGGGTCCGTACCACGACACGCCCCGGTCCGATCACTTCCGCTTCGATCACCTGATTGGACCGACCATTCTTGATCTGCACGACGTCTCCTTCGGCGCCGTTCTGCAAGGCTTTGCCCTGCGCCGTCAGCGTCATGTTGGGCACCTGATGCACAATCATCACGAGGCTGTTCTTGGTGACCATGACCGGGCGGCTGACCTCGGTGCTGCGGATCGTTGATCCGGCACGAAGACCGTGTTTCGGGGTTTTGCCGATGATGTCGTTGATGTCGACAATCACGTCCTGCTGGACCCGGTCAGATTTCATCTTGATCCATTGCAGATCGCCCTCGGTAATGACGTCGCCTTTGAGGATACGCGATCTCAGTACCGGCACATCGACGGTTCTGAATGCCCGGCCGGACAACCGTACACGTTCCATCGAGAGACCTTTGCTGGCCACCATGATGGCTGTAAACCGGCCGGTTCTCGGCTGATAGCTGAGGCCTTCGACGCTCAATGTCGGATCGGCATCCGCCGGCAGGTACAACTGCTGCAGCGGAGACGTGAATTCGATGTCCATTTCCCCGGTGGCGCCCTGGTCGGCGAGTGCATTCAGGATTTGTGCCTTGATGTCGTCTTGCGGGACGGTAACGGATTCCCGTTCGACGACGGCCTGGGTAAGGGCGCTCAAAGGTTTCCAGTCGATTTTGTAGTTATGCGCAACCCGGTATAACCAGCGGGCATCGAGCAGCGACCGCTTGCCCGGTTCAGGCGCATAGGCAACAGATACTTCGGCTTTCTCGCCAGTGTTGGTGAACAGATCGCCAAGTCTGACGATTTTCGAATTGACGACGATATGCTCGTTCAGCATCGGCTGGCCGGCCTCGAAGTTTGCCACTTCTGCCGGCGCAATGCGGGGTGCCGTGGAATCTGCCAGCACCGGTGCGCCGCAGACGAGGAACAATGCCGTCATGGGGATCAGTAGGTTACGCATGGTGTCACTCCTTTCCTTCATCCGGCTTATCTGAGCGTCGTCAGCGTACCCATCATTTGATCCGAGGTCTGGATGACCTTGGAATTCATTTCGTAGGCGCGCTGCGCTGAAATCAGCTGCGAGATTTCCTCGACAGCATTGACGTTCGATGTTTCCAGGAAGCCCTGTAACAGCGATCCGAAGCCGACGGCGGCAGGGTTGCCGACAACGGCAGCACCGGAAGCCGGTGTTTCCAGCATGAGATTTCCACCGATTGCCTGAAGGCCCGGTTCATTCTGGAATGTCGCCAGCTGGATCTGACCGATGGTCTGCAAGGCAACCTGGCCTTCGATCTTGGCCAAAACCTGTCCCGACGAGTTGATTGTCACGTCAATCGCCGTCTGCGGAATCGTCAGGCCCGGCAGCAGGGTATAGCCTTCATGGCTGACGATCAGGCCATTCTGATTGAGCTGGAACGTGCCGTCGCGGGTATAGGCGGTTTCGCCGGTCGGCAATGTGATCTGGAAATAGCCTTTGCCCTGAACGGCCATATCGAAGGTGTTGTCGGTTGATGTCAGGTTGCCCTGCTCGTGAATCCGGTAAACGGCGGCCAGCTTGACGCCGAGCCCGAGCTGTACCCCGGTCGGGACGACATTGCCGGCATCCGACGAGGTCGAGCCGACGCGGCGCAGATCCTGATAGATCAGATCCTGAAATTCCGTGCGGCGGCGCTGATAGGCGGTCGTGTTCATGTTCGCCAGGTTGTTCGAGATAACTTCGACGTTGCGCTGCTGTGCCAGCATGCCCGTCGATGCAATGTCCAATGATCTCATCTTAGTATCCTTTCCCGTTTTTCCGCCTGAAGCTCGGTGGCCAGGCGGTCTTAATTCGCTTGTTAGGAGACGGCCGCCAAATCGCGGATCATCGAGCGTTGCCGTTCGTCTTCCCGATCAATGAAATTCTTGATCCCGTCATAAGCCCTGTGCACTTCAATCATGCTGGCCATCTCGAGGATCGGTTCAACGTTGGAGCCTTCAACGGCACCCTGCAGGATGACCGGGCTGTCTACGGTCTTGGCCGGGTTGGCATCGGTGGTTGCGAACAGCGCACCCGAAGTGCGGCTTAGCGACTGTTCGTTGTCGAAACTGACGATCTTCAGTTTGCCGAGATCCCCGTTGTTGGTGGAAATCGTGCCGTCCTTGGAAATGACGATCTGCGTGTCTTCCGGGGCAAAAACCACGGGCGATCCGCCATTTGCCAGAACCGGCTGGCCGGCCTGGTTGACCAGTTGCCCGGTATTGTCCAGTTGCAACCGGCCATTGCGGGTATAGCGTTCGCCTTCAGGCGTCTGCACGGTCAGGAAGCCTTCGCCCTGTATGGCGATGTCGAGCGGGTTGCCGGTGTGCTCGATCGCTCCTGGCCGGGTGTCCGTCATGGTCGCGATGTCGCGTACATAGGACAAATTCGGGGTCAGAAGCTTATCGCCGCCCTTGGATTTAATAAGGTGTTCGACGAACATCATCTGGCCGCTTTTGTAGCCGTGCGTGCTCATATTCGCGAGGTTGTTGGCGACGACATCCATCTGACGGCGCAGAGCGGCCTGACTGGATAGCGCGATGTACGAAGTATTTTCCATTATCCACAATCCTTATTCCCGTTAGTAAGCCTCTGTCCGGCATACCGCCGTCGTGCTTTGCCGGTTTATATGCAGACCTCGTGCCAAGTTATTAATCTGTTTATAATCATGCAGTTAATGGGAATACCGGGTCCGAATGCTGCGGCAAGGGACCCGGCACCATGCATCCTTTACCGGGCAGGAACTGCCGTGTGGCGGTGGTTTTGCGGGAAAAAGGCCATTAAACATATATGTCGTAGTGTTGTTGCCCCATGTTCCGCGTATTTGGTATCCTAGGATTCGCTGCAATGCCGCGCTCAGCAAAACTTTCGGCAGGCAGTGATATGATTTTGCTTGGGAGCCGGTATGGGTTTGGCAACGACTTGTTAACCAAACGGTATCTATAGTCTATAGGCGGGCTCGATCGGTGAAGCTTCGCCGTCTTGCCTGAGAAGAGGGTTCATGGCCGAGGAAGACGATGACGAAGACGGCGGAGGAGGAGGCGGCGAAGACGCCGCGCCTGCTGCGTCAGGTGGCAAGAAGAAGCTGCTGATTATTATCGCCATTGTCCTGCTGTTGGTCCTGGGCGGTTTGGCCGGGGCTTATTTCACGGGTTTGCTGGATCCCGTCATCAAGATGATCGTTGGCGATCATGCAGCAACCTCTGAAACGACCGAAGGTCAACACGGGCCATCGGTATTTTACGAATTGCCCGCGCTCACGGTGAATTTGAATACGGCCGGCAGGAAGGCGAGATTTATTAAGATCCAGGTTAGCCTGGAATTGACGAACGAATTGGATAAACCGAAGGTCGAAGCGGTTATCGCCCGCGTGATGGACAATTTTAACGTCTATCTTCGCGAACTGCGGATCGAGGATCTGGACGGCTCGGCCGGTATGTACCGGCTCCGCGAAGAACTTCTGACCCGTATCAGGGCAGCCGTCGCACCGGTCAAGGTTCGGGATATCCTGTTCAAGGAAATGTTGATTCAATGAGTCCGGAGAATTGCCGGACTCAAGTTAAGGAGCGGCATTGAATGGTGCCCGGTGATGACGACGACGCACTAGCAGCCGAATGGGACTCCGCACTCGAAGAGAGTGCAGAAGGGGGTGCCGACGATCTTGCTGCCGAGTGGGGAGCGATGATGACCACCGACGGCGAGGGCGATGATGCCGGCGGCGGCGGTCGGGAATCCACCCGGGTTCTGAATCAGGACGAAATCGACTCCCTGCGGGGCTTTGACGAAGACGGCGATGATGCCGGCGAGCGCGCCGGGATTCAGGCCATTCTGTCATCGGCGCTGGTTTCCTATGAACGCTTGCCGATGCTCGAAGTCGTGTTCGACCGGCTGGTCCGGCTGATGTCGACATCGCTGCGTAACTTCACCTCGGACAACGTTGAAGTCTCGCTCGACAATATTGCCTCGATCCGCTTCGGCGATTACCTCAACTCGATCCCGCTGCCGGCGATGCTGAGCGTGTTCAAGGCCGAGGAATGGGACAACTACGGCCTGATCACCGTCGACAGCTCGCTGATTTACTCGATTGTCGACGTTCTGCTGGGCGGGCGCCGCGGCAGCGCGGCCATGCGCATCGAGGGCCGGCCCTATACGACGATTGAACGCTCGCTGGTCGAGCGGATGGTGCATGTCATGCTGGGCGACCTGTCGGCGGCGTTCGAGCCGCTCAGCCCGGTGACGTTCCGCTTTCACCGGCTTGAAACCAACCCGCGTTTCGCCACCATCTCGCGCCCCTCGAACGCGGCGATTGTCGCACGGCTCAGGATCGACATGGAAGACCGTGGCGGCAGACTTGAACTGCTTTTGCCGTATGCAACGCTGGAACCGGTTCGCGAATTGCTGCTGCAGATGTTCATGGGTGAAAAATTCGGCCGTGATACGATCTGGGAAACCCACCTTGCCGAAGAACTCTGGGTTACCGACGTCGATCTTGAAGCCGTAATCGATACCCAGGTCATGAAGCTGCGCGATGTCTTCGATCTCAAGGTCGGATCGCAGATCATGCTGAGTGCAACCCAGAATTCTCCGGTGCAATTGGTGTGCGGCGACGTGCCGATGTATACCGGGCGGATGGGTCGCAAGGGAAACAAGATCGCGGTGCGCATCGGTGACCGGATAGAAAAGGCGCCGCGCAATGGTTGATGCCTGGATACATGCGGGGGTTAATGCGGGAACTTTGGACAGAGGAGTCTGAGAGATGCCATTCAGTCTGATCCTTGATATCGCTGTGGCCATTCTGCTGATCGTCACCATCGGCTATGCGATCAAACTCAACAAGCGCCTGACCCGGTTGCGGGGGGACAAAAAGGATCTGGAAAACCTCGCCCGGACTTTTGGTGAATCAACCAAGCGCGCCGAGGACAATATCAATCATCTGCGGACAATCGCGCAGGCCCTTGATATCCAGATGCAGCGGGCACAGTCGTTGCGCGATGACCTGGCCTTTCTGGCGGATCGCGGCGGCTCAACCGCCGATCACCTGGAATCCCTGGTCCGCGAAGCCCGTGATGGTCTGGGTATCGGGCCAAAACCGACCGGCTCTTCCGCCATGGCCTCGGTCGAGCACAGGAAGTCGCCAACCGTTGAACCGCGCAAAGAGTCTGCGCGCGACAAATCGGCGACCGGCAGAGACGGGATCGAGCCCAGATCGGAAGCTGAACGTGAACTGTTGCGCGCATTACGCGATGCCGGTTGAGAATAAGGTGCGAGACAAAGCATGAGAAAACTCATTTCCAGGATACGCTTCCTGCCACTGACAATCTTTGCCGCGACATTGATGCTGACGGTACGGGTCGGCGATATATGGGAAGGGGTCGACAGGCTCCTGGATGGCACCATCAACGTTTCCCAGGCCCGCGCACAAGCCAATCCGGGGAATGCCCCGGCCGCTGATGCGGGTGCCAAGGAAGCCGCTGCCCTGCCTGCGGTCGAAGCGCCGGCCGGACAGAAGGCCGGTGAGCCGACAACCGTCAAGGGGGATCCGACAAAACTGATCACCGACGATCCGACCCTGCTGACACCGGCAGAAATAGAAATCTTGATGCGCCTTGCTGAACGACGTGACGAACTGGCAGCACGCGGCCGGGAAATGGATGCCCGCGAAGGCCTGTTGCGGGCTGCCGAAATCAGGATCGAACGACGGGTTGCCGAGCTTGAAGAACTGCGCGGCGTGATCGAAGAACGCATTCAGGTTTTCGACCAGCAGCAGGAAAAGAAACTCGGCAGTCTGGTCAAGATTTACGAGAATATGAAGCCGAAGGATGCGGCGCGGATTTTCGAGGATCTGGAAATGCCGACGCTGCTTGAGGTTGCCGAACGGATGAAGGAGCGGAAACTTGCGCCGGTGATGGCGCAGATGAATCCGCAACGTGCCCGCGAAGTGACCGTCGAACTCCGGGCTTTGCGTGAACTGCCGAAGAACGTCGGAACCATTAAGTAACGGCAAGATACTAGGGTTTTGTGTCAGGTTTTTCTTAAAAATCTGACTGGGATGCCAAAGCGGGTTATTTTCAGGGGCGTACCTCTGGCTCGTACAGGCTGGGTTTATGGAGTGGATATGGCCGTAGATTTGGGCATGAAAGTGCTGATCGTGGACGATTATCAGACCATGCTCCGGGTCCTTAAAAGCCTCCTCAGGCAATTGAAGTTCAGCTGCATTGATGCCGCCTCGAACGGTGCCGAAGCCCTGCAGAAGCTGCGACAGGGGGCTTACGGGATGGTGATTTCCGATTGGGATATGGAACCCATGAACGGGCTTGAACTGCTGCGTGCCGTCCGTGCCGATGAAACCCTTCGGGACCTGCCGTTCATCATCATCACCGGGGAAAGCTCGACCGAAAGAATGATCCAGGCGAAAAAGGCCGGGGTCTCGAACTATATCATCAAGCCGTTTACCGCCGAGACGCTGAAGACCAAACTGGTCGGCGTGCTTGGGGATTTTTAGGGGCCGGGCGCAATGCAGAACGGAACGGCCATAACTTGCCGACCCTTTCAGAGCCGCGCTGCTGAGGTTTGCGGCAGGCGTTTTGCCGTTCGGGACAGAACGCCATGATGAACGATCTCAATTTCGATCTGCCGGTGGAAGATCCGCCGCAAACGCCCGACATCATGCCGGTGTTCCTTGGCCTGTATCTGCTGGTACTGGCGTTCTTCATCATGCTGGTGTCGATTTCGACATTCGAGAAGGTCAAATCGACGGCGGTCATGGACAGCCTGTCGTCGACATTTACGGCGGTCCTGCCACCGACCTCGAACCCGACCGATTTCAGCGCCAAGGACGGCGACGTCATTGCCGGAGAAGCCTTTCAGGAGCAAATCACCTCGATCTTCTCGGCGTCCATTCGCGTCGACAAGATCGAAGTCGTTCAGCCCGGTCGGTTGATGCGTCTACAAATGCCGATCAGTGCGCTGTTTCAGGAAGGCAAACCGCTGATCCGCGAAGACATGCTGGCGCTGCTCGACCGGATTGTCGCAAGCCTCAGCAACCGCACCCCCGGGCTTCGCCAGGATATGGAAGTGGTGATCGGCACGCCGGACACGAAGGACATCAATCTGCCCCTTGAACAAGGGCTGGAAATGGCCCGGGTCGGCGAGTTTGCGCGGACAATCACGACCCGCGGCGCACCACCGGACAGCGTTTCCGTCGGTATAAAAGCGGGCGATCCCGGCAATGTCAGCATCTGGTTCTGGGTGCGTGGCGTCGAAGAAACCTCGGTCCGCTTTGAAGCCGCGCTGCAGGAAATGCGCAAACGCACCCTGACCGGAACGGGGGCGCAGCCATGAGACGCGACGCCGAGATGAGCCTTGAGAGATTCGAAGAGCCGGAGCATCAAAACACCAAGATGTGGATGCTGACGTTTACCGATCTGGTGTCACTGCTGCTGACTTTCTTCGTCATGCTTTTTGCCATGTCGAACGTCAAGATCGACCAATGGGACAAGATCATCGACTCGTTGTCGCAGACCCTAAATCCGGCACCCGAGGAAACCGTAAAAAAGCCGTCGGCACAGCTGAATATCGGCACCATGTTCCGGCGTCGTGCGGTCAATCTGGATTATCTGGCCTCGGTCATTGAGGAAAACCTTTCGAACGATCCTTTGTTGCGCAATGCGCTGGTGGTTCGCATGGAAGACCGGTTGCTGATCGCGTTGCCGGGCGATCTGCTGTTTGATCCCGGTGCGGCCGTGATCAGCAAGCGTGCCGAAGGTGCGATGGTCACTCTGGGGGCGATGTTCGACAATGTCGGCAACACCATCGGTGTGACCGGACACACCGACCCGGAACCGCCGACCGGCGGAGCCTACGCCTCGAACTGGGAGCTTTCCATCGCCCGCGCGGCGTCGGTTGCCAATGCCATCCGCCGCGGCGGTTATGAAGAGAAAATCGTCGCGCTGGGTTATGCCGATACGCAGTTCAACCGTCTGCCGAAGCTGAGCGATGCGGAAAAGCGCCGGCTGGCACGGCGCGTCGACATCATTGTCATGCCGACATCGGGGACGTTTTAGATGATCCGTATGTTCGCCCGCATTGATCACGGAAGAAATGCCGGCAGGTTGCTGGCAGGGCTGCTCGGGTTTGCGGCGCTGGGTACAGCCACGTCCGCGGTAATGGCCGAACAGGTCGATGTCAGGGCCGTGCAATCGGGCAAGTCATCTCTCATCACCTTCGCCTGGCGCGATCCCGTGGCCTATCAGCAAAAGCTTGAGGACGGTCGCCTGACGGTGCGCTTTTCACGCCCGATCGAAGGTCGCTATCAAAGTGTCGTCGATGCCCTGCAAGGTGTCGTCGCCGACCCGCGTCCGGGCAGTGATGGCCGTTCCGTCAGTTTTGCGGTCAAGGCGCCGGTCAAGGTTTATGCCTATTACACCGGCACGGCGGTCACCGTCGAATTGCTGCAGAGTGCCGACGCCGCCGCCACGGCCAAGCCGACGGTCAAGCCCGCCGCGTCCGATGGCAAGGTCGAGGTCAACGCGCCGCCGGTGCTGCAACGCCGTGCGATGGCTGCGGCCCAGGCGGTTCCGGCCAATGCCCCGGTGGTGCGTGTGCGGTCCGGCGAACACCCCGATTACACGCGCATCGTTTTTGATTTCGATAACGCTACCGCTTATCAGGCGGACAATCAGAACGGTGTTGTGACCCTGCGCTTCAAGGGACCGGCAAAGATCGAACTTGGCCCGGTCAGCAGTGGTGAAATCCGCTTGATCGGCGGCGCCCGGAGCGAGCTGATCGGGGGCGATACGGTGGTCACAATGGCTGTTCCGGCGTCCTCGACCGTGCGCGATTTTCTGTCCGGTGTGAAGGTTGTGCTTGATGTCCGGCAGCCCAGCGGCAATGCCGATCCTGTTGCCTTGCCGAAAGAAACAAAAGCGGTTTCTGCGCCGGCTGCTCCTGCCGCTGCGCCGCCGCCTGCACCCGTCGAGGCGGTTACGACCGCTGAACTGGAAAAGACGGCAGCAGCGGAAGCCAAACCCGAACCGGCACCGGCCAATGACGGCAAGCCGAGGGCCTTGGTGCCGCCCACGGCTGCGCCGGAGGCCGCCAAACCGGCCGCTGCGCCAGATGCTGCCAAGCCGGCCGCTGCACCGGCCGCAGCTGCCGCCAAACCGGCGGAACCGATTTCCGATGAGCTGTCTGCACGGGCTGCGGCACCGGTCGTCGAAGGGGCGGCGACACCGGCCAAGGTCACGGCGACACCGGGTGCCGATCAGGTTGCCTTCAGATTTGATTTTGACGAACCGGTTGCAGCGGCGTCATTCCGCCGTGGCGGGGCGATCTGGATCGTCTTTGACAAACCGATGACGGTCGATACGGCGGCCCTGAAAGTACAGGCCGGCGAAGGGGCCATCGAAATTCTGCAGCTCGCCAATCCGGCGGCGACGGTACTGCGGATCCGGACGTCGCAACGATACAATCCGGCCATCAAACGTGACGGGCTGGCGTGGATCATCGATTTTGCCGCGCGACCGATGGCACCGCAGACACCGCTGGAAGTGAACGCACAGCCGAATTCACCGGTCGGTGCCCGGGTCTTCGTGCCGGTGCCGGAACCGGGACGGCCGATTGCCGTTACCGACCCCAATGTCGGCGATAACTTTGTCGTGGTTCCGGTGATCCCGCTCGGCCAGGCCATCGCCCGCAAATACAGCTTCCCGCAGTTCAATATCCAGGAAGCGGCCCAGGGTGTGATCATCAACCCGATGATCGACGATCTGCATGTCCGTTCCCTGAGACAGGGCGTCGAAATCGGCTCAAGCGGTGTGCAGCTGGCGATTACCAATGTCTCTGCCGATGCGGCGGCGCATGCACAGCTGGCGGCATCAAGGGCGATGGTCGTGGCGCTGGAGGGCATGGAAAAGCTTTATGTGCCGACCGATCAGTTCCGGGTGACGCGACGCCGTTACGAAGGCGAAGTCATCGACGCGCCGAAACTGCAGAAGACCGCCGCCCGCTTGCAGCTGGCGAAATTCTTTTTCGCCAACGGCTATGCGCCAGAAACACTGGGTGTGGTCCGGGTCGCCGTCGACACCATTCCGTTGCTGGATAACGATCCTTCGGTGCGAATCCTGCGAGGCGGTTCGAACTTCCTGCTCGGCCGTTATGACGAGGCTTTGAAGGACCTGACCGGCGAAGGCCTTGCCGACAATGATGAAGCAAGGCTCTGGGCGGCAGCGGCGCATGCGATGCAGGGCGACCGCATCGGCTCCGCTCGGGATCTCAGGTTTACCGGATCGATTGCACGCGATTACCCGCGCGCCCTGAAAATGCCGATGGGTATTCTGATCGCCGAAGTGGCCGCAGAAACCGGTGACGGACAGGGCGCCAGACTGTTCCTCGATGCCCTCAAGCTGGAAAATCCGACGCCGTCCGAAGAAGCCATGCTTAAATTTGCCGATGGCAAGCTCAAGGAACTCGACGGCGACTTCGATGCGGCGATCGCGTTGTGGGAAGAGGTCATCGCCAGTGACCACCGTCCATCGCGGGCCAGAGCGCGGGTCGCGCGTACGGAAATGCTGTTGAAGCTTCGCCGCATCGATCACCGGGAAGCGATCGAGCAATATGAAAAGCTGCGTTTCGCATGGCGCGGCGACAAGCAGGAATTCAATAATCTGAGGCGCCTTGGATCGTTGTATCTGGATGAAGGGTTCTATCGCGAAGGGCTGCTGACGCTGAAAGAAGCGGCGACGAATTTCCGCGAATTCCCGGAAGCCCCCGAGATCACCAAGCAGATGAGCGACACGTTCAACGGGCTGTTCCTCGGCAACCAGTCCGATGGCATTGATCCGGTCAAGGCCATCGCGATTTATAACGAATTCAAGGAATTGACGCCGGCTGGTGCGCGCGGCGACGAAATGATCCGCAATCTCGCCGACAAGCTGGTTCAGGTCGATTTGCTGGACCGGGCCGCCGATATCCTTAAGGCGCAGGTGCAATTCCGCCTCGAAGGCGAGGAAAAGGCCCGGGTCGGGTCCCGGCTGGCGCTGATCTATTCGCTGGCCGAGCAATACCAGAAGGCCCTGGAAGCCTTGCAGGGCACGGAAATCGCCGGGATGAGCGAAGAGCTGACGACGCAGCGCCGCCATCTCAGGGCACAGATACTGACCGGGCTGAAGAAGATCGGCGAAGCGCTTGCCCTGATCGGCAATGACACCAGCGAAAACGCCGAACTGCTGCGGACCGAAATTTACTGGAATGAGCGCAACTGGCGCGAAGCCGCGAAGTCGCTCAGGCTGCTGGTCAAGATATCCGGTGCCAAGCCCGATCAGCCGATCAACGAGGTGCAGGCGACAAGACTGATCAACTATGCCATCGCCTTGACCAACTCAGGTGGCGAACGGGCGGTCAGTCAGATCAAAACCGAATTTGGTGAGGCTATGGGCAAATCCAAATTTGCCGAGGCTTTCAATCTGGTCACATCGCCGTCGTCGATCGGAACGCTGGGCCCGGGACAGGTGAGGGGGAAAGTCAAGGAAGCCGAGACTTTCCTCACGGCCTATCGCAGCAAGCTCAAGGAAGGGGTGCCGTTGTCGACGCTGAACTGAACGGCTAGCCGCCGAAGCTCTGGACCAGTGATCCGACAATGATGTACCAGCCGTCGACCAGGACGAAGAATATAATCTTGAACGGCAACGCGATGATAATCGGTGGCAGCATCATCATACCCATGGCCATCAGCACCGAGGCCACGACCATGTCGATGATCAGGAACGGCACGAAGATCAAAAAGCCGATTTCAAAGGCGCGCCTGAGTTCGGATATCATGAAGGCAGGGATCAGCACCCGCATCGGCGTGTCGGTCCGTGCCTTTTCCAGATCGGTGCCGCTGATTTCAACAAACAATTCCAGATCCTGTTCACGGACGTGGCGTTTCATGAAGACACGGAACGGCTGAATGGTTTTCTCGAAGGCGTCAAACTCGTCGATCTGTCCGGCGATCAGGGGCTGAATGCCCTCGTCATAAGCCTGTTCGAAGGTCGGCATCATGATAAAGGCGGTAATGAACATGGCCAGACTGACCAACACCTGGTTGGGCGGTGTCTGTTGCGTGCCCATGGCGGTTCTGAGGAAAGACAGAACGACGATCACGCGAACGAACGAGGTCACCATAACGAGGATCGACGGGGCGATCGACAAAACCGTGATCAGGGCGATCAGCTGGACGATCCGGGCGGTTGAATCGCCGCCTTTCTGTCCGAGATCGAGGCTGAACGTCTGCGCCATCGCGGGATCGTTGCCGAAGATTACGGCGGCAATAATAAAGGCGCATGCCAGGACAACCCGGGTCACAAGCAGTTTGTTGGTCATGCCTCGGGGTCCTTGGTCTCGGTTTGCTCGGCGGTTTGCGCCGCCAGGGCCTTTTTGAAATCCATCCCGGTCCGGATCCCCTGTTCGACGACCATTTCGGAGGTCGGACTGATGACCAGCAGATGTTCGACGTCATCACGCCGCACCAGAACCAGTTTACGCCTGGAATCCAGCGGCGAGACTTCGACGACCTGAACGCGGCGGTTGGAAGAAAACTTCGTCGTGCCTGCCGGAAAACCAAAACCGAGGCGACGTGACAGGACGGCGAGAACGCCGATCAGCGCGATCACAAAGATCAGCGCCAGAATAAATCGCAGATACCCGTCCATGCCCATGCTGATGGCCTAGCTGTGCAATTTGGATTGAGCCTGCAAGGCTTCGCTGAGTGCGCCGAGACGCGTGACCAGATGATGGATGGCCGACGTGATGGCCTGGGCATCATCAGGCGGCACCAGGGCCATGCGCCGGCACAGATCGGCGATCGGCACTTCCAGGTTGGAAAGGTCGATCTGATTGCCCTGATTGACCAGATCGTGGCCGCTTTCGACGAGTTTCGTCAGGTCGGAAATTTCTGCGAGATAGTCCGCCCCTGGCCGGTCTTCAGCGTTGTTGCTCATATTAGGCTTTCCTCGTCATTGTTGGTTATAGCCGGTTGCCCAGGTATTGATCGGTGCGGTTTCGCCGGTAAGCGGGTCGGCGTTTGCCAGATAGACATATCTTAGTATTTCAGCGACCGCGGTAAACGCCGCAACGGGAATTTCACTGTCGATGTCGATGGCCGATAACAATTCTGCAAGATCGGCATCTTCGCGGACTTTGACGCCATTGGCAAAGGCCAGTGCAAGAATTTGTTCCGCAACCGATCCACGTCCGGCGGCAACCACCTTTGGCGCACGACCGTCGTTCTGATCCTGCAGTGCGACCGCAACCGCACGTTCGCGCGGTGGTGGCGGCTTCATATTGCTATGGGGCAGATCATCGTCGTTTCCCAAGCATGCCTCCTTTGCCTGCACCCGGATTATACCTAACTCTGACCGATCTGCTTTAACAAACGATAAATCGCCGCGTATTAAGCCGTGCGGTGCCCGAACGACCACGAAGGCGTCCGCATTGGCGGCGGGCGTGGCGAAATATCGTTAACAAAGATTCACCACTTGTTAACGAACCCGGCAGATAATGCCCATTAGGAAATCGACGGGAAATTCCACGGGAATGTCCGTCCGGGTCATAAACGGGGCATGGGTTAAGGGACAAAGGGTATGGATTTAGACAAATCGACCCTGTTCGCTGCGGTCAAAAGCCGCCTGGGCTGGTTGTCACAGCGCCAGGAAGTGCTGTCGCAGAATATTGCCAATTCGGATACCCCGCGTTACCGCGCGACCGACCTGAAGCCGATGGCATTCAAGGAAATTCTCCGTCAGGAAAAAATTCAGCTGAATATGGATGTCACCAGCACCTCGCATCTGCCGGGCCGGCGCAAGCGTATTCGCGACTTTGCCGAAGAAACCATCCGCCAGCCGTTCGAAACATCGCCCAACGGCAACGATGTGGTTCTCGAGGAGCAAATGGCAAAGATGAATGAAACCAGCGCAAAACATCGACTTGTCACGCAACTTTACAAGAAGCACCTGTCGATGATCGTCATGGCTGTTAGATCGAAATAGCGGGATATAGGGGCTGTAATGGACGATCTTTTTAAAACCTTTCAAATTTCCAGTGCCGGTATGCGGGTACAGGGTGCCCGGCTTCGGGTCATCTCCGAGAATATCGCCAACGCGGACTCGCTGCCGCAGGATCCGAACGGCAAGCCTTACCGCCGCAAAACCATCTCGTTTCGTAACGAGCTTGATCGCGCAGTCGGTCTGAACACCGTCCGCGTCAACAAGGTTCGGCCGGACATGTCGGATTTCGGCAAGCGCTATGAGCCGAGCCATCCGGCGGCGGATGCTGACGGCTATGTGCTGACACCGAACGTCAACAAACTGGTTGAAATGACCGACATGCGTGAAGCGCAGCGGTCGTACGAGGCCAATCTGAATGTAATCAAGTCGTCGCGTGCAATGCTTATGAGCACGATTGACGTCTTGCGCTAATCCCCGGGTGCGAGAACGCATCCAATAAAAAAGGCGCCGGCCGAGAAGCTGTCAGGCGAACCTGGAACGGGTAATAAAAAATGTCTAATGCAGCAGCTGGTTTTGCGAGTGCCGTAAAGGCGTATTCAAATGTCGCGAACGGTCAGGCCTTTGGTAGCCGCGAGCAGCAGAAAACGCCGTCAGCCGGGGGCGACCAGTTCGCCTCGCTGGTCAGAAATGCCATCGATGAAGCCATCAAGATCGGTGAAAAGAGCGAACGGTTGTCGATCCAGGGTGTCAATGACAAGGCGGATCTCAATCAGGTCGTCACCGCAGTTGCGGAAGCCGAAGTCACGTTGCAGACTGTGGTTGCGGTTCGCGACAAGGTCATCGATGCATACAAGGAAATCCTGCGTATGCCGATCTGACGCCATTGCGGACTGATCTCGAATAGTCGGTCGTCCGCAGCGACATTGGCGACGGCAAACAGGCAGGGATCTCGTATGAACGAAGTCGCAGTGATGGAGATCGGCCGGGAGGCCTTGTGGGTCGTGCTCAAGACAGCAGGGCCGATTATGGCGGCGGGTCTGCTTATCGGTCTGATCATTGCCCTGTTCCAGGCGCTGACGACGATTCAGGAAATGACCCTGACGTTTGTGCCCAAGATCATCGTGATCTTTCTGGCGATCATGATTTTCCTGCCCTTCATGATGACCGAAGTCGTCGAGTTTGCGCGCACCTTGTTCGATCGCATGATCGGGCTCGGCGTCAGCTGAAGTAGGGGCCGCTGTGCTTCAGCAGATCCTCGACGTCAATATCTGGCAGCTTCTGGTTATCATGACGCGCATCGGCACCATGTTGTCGCTGGTGCCGGGCTTCGGGGCCGGTTTCGTCATGCCGCAATATCGGCTGGGTCTGGCGATGGCGCTGACGTTCCTGCTGTTGCCGACCATCGGCCCGTATGTACCGGCTCAGCCGGAAAGTGAATTGGCGGTGTTTCTGATTCTCGCCGGTGAAGTCGTCATCGGTGCCTTTATGGCAAGCATCGGCATGATCGTGATTTCTGCCCTGCAGGCGGCAGGGACGTTTATCGCATATTTCGGTTCCATGGCGAACGCGATGATCCAGGACCCGGTTGCCAATCAGCAAAGCTCGGTTATATCCGGTTTCCTCAGCACCATGGCACTGGTCGCGGTGTTTGCCGCCGATCTGCACCACGTCGTGCTGCGGGCGCTGGTCGACAGTTTCAGCCTGTTTCGACCGGGGATGCCGATTGCCTTTGGCGACATGTCGGTATCCCTCACAACCCATGTTTCGCATGCATTCGAGCTGGGTCTGAAGTTGTCCTCGCCGATGCTCATGGTGGCGCTGGTCTATTATCTGGCGCTCGGCATCCTCGGGCGTCTGATGCCGGCGCTGCAGGTGTTCTTTTTTGGCCTACCGATTCAGGTCACGCTGCAGTTTTGGGTGCTAATGATCACTGTTTCTGGCATCATGATGGTGTTTCTGGAAAGCTATCGTGATGCATACACACCTTTCCTCAGTCCGTGATCCAGGCAATCGTCTATAGGTTCGGTCGATAACGATTACGAAAGTGTCTCATGGCAGACGACGAAGACGACTCACAAAAAACCGAAGACCCGTCAGACAAAAAACTGTCGAAGGCGCGATCAAAAGGTCAGGTTGCGTCTTCCCAGGAAGTCAAAAGCTGGGCCGTGCTGCTTGCCGGTACGGCCGGGATCGTCTTCATGGCGCCGTTGATCGCCAATAGAATCCGCCTCATCAGTCTGCCGTATCTGGAAAACGTCGCCTCGTTGCCGACCGATTTCCAATCCTTGCGCGGGAATCTGGCGCAATCCGTTCTGGATGTTGCCCTGATCCTGTCGCCCTTCTTCCTGCTGCTGGTGCTTTTTGCCCTCGCCGGCAACCTGTTGCAGTTCGGGCTTTTGTTTGCACCAGAAAAAATCATGCCGGACCTTTCTAAGCTCTCGCTGAAGAGCGGCATGAAACGGATGTTTTCATCGCGTTCGGTGGTCGAATTCCTGAAGGGGATTTTCAAGCTGATCATTGTCGCCACCGTCTCGATCGGCCTGACTTTGCCGATGCTCACCGACATGCAGCTGCTGCCCGCATCCTCCATGGGCACGATCCTCGACCGGATCGAAACGGTTTCGATCATGATCGCCGGCGGCACCATCGCCGTGATGACGGCCATTGCGCTACTCGATTATGCCTATCAGCAGTACCAGTTCACCAAGTCGATGAAGATGTCGAAGCAGGAAGTCAAAGACGAGCACAAGCAGTCGGAAGGGGATCCGGCGGTAAAAGGGCGTATTCGCGCGTTGCGTCAGCAGCGTGCGCGCGAACGGATGATGGGCAACGTGCCGAAAGCCGACGTCGTGATCACCAACCCGACCCACTATGCCGTCGCCCTGCAATACGACATCGAAGAGATGTCGGCGCCGCGCCTGATCGCCAAGGGGGTTGATTCGCTGGCCCTGCGTATTCGTGAAGTGGCCGAGGAACACGATATTCCGATCGTCGAAAACCCGCCGCTTGCCCGTGCCCTGCATGCTGCGGTGGAGCTTGACCAGGAAATCCCGCCGGAACACTTTATCGCCGTGGCCGAAGTTATCGGGTACGTTATGCGGCTCAAGGGTAAAACGCTGCATTGAGGCGGGGACGAGCGTGACGATTTCTGCAGACGCAAAAGAGCGAGCTATAAAGCCTTCATCGGCGGATGGACGCACGCCTCCGGCAAAGCTGTTCGTCTTTTTGTCGGCGGCCGCACTGGCGGCGTCTGCGTATCTGTGGTTCGAAATGCCGGCCGAACGGGCCATTGCCAGTCCCGGGCTGGTCGGAGCGGCCGGGGTGTTCGCGCTGATTGCGGCGTGGTGTTTTGGTCGGCACCGGGCCAGACGCTCGGAAAGCGATTTCCGGGCAAGCGGGTTCGAGCTGACCTCGGCGGCCATTCTGATGACGGCAGAAGACGGCAGTGTCCGGCACATGAACCGGGCCGCAACGCAGCTTTTCAAGGATTTCAAGATCGATGCCGCGGCCGGGCGGGTTCTCGATGCATTGGGTCTCTCGGCCGATCCCGAACAGGACGCCGGGTTTGCCCGGCTGTCGGGCAAGGTGCTGCGCTGGCGGACCCGCCGCCTGGGCGATATCGGCGGGCGGGTCTGGCAGCTTGATGACGTCACTGAAATCATCAAGGGGCATGCCGAACTGCAGCGCGAAATGGCCGAACTGCAGGATATCTTCGATCTGATGCCGCTCGGCTTTCTGTCCGCCGATGGAGACGGGCTGATTGACCGCTGCAATGTCACGCTGGCCGGCTGGCTGGGCGAAACCCCGGCGTCGCTGATCGGCCGCTCGCTCGGTGAGTTCATCACCGGTGGTCAGGATTCCGGCGAGATCGGCGGTGTCAGCATGGGCACCGTGACCCTGCGGCCGAACGGTGCCGGTGCGCCGTTCAAGGCGACCCTGATGCAGACGGCGAAAATGAACCGCGACGGGACGCGCGCGCAATACACCCGCTCACTGCTGATCCGCGACGTAGCCCTTGATCTTTCCGGTGCCGCAACCGATGCCGATGTGCAGGGTAGCGGAGGTGCCGATGCGGCTTATCAGGAAGCCGCCATGCTCGGCGAACGGCTGCGCTGGCTGTATCACGAAGCCCCGGTCGGCATTGCCTTTGTCGATCTGGACGGCACCGTGACCGGCTGCAATGCGGCCTTCCGCAAGCTGTTCGGCTTCAGGGATGAGGATTCCATCAGCCGTCCGTTTGCCGATCTGATCGTCCGCGAGGACCGTGACGAGGTGCAGGGCGCGTTGTCGAAAGTGGTGATGGGCGTCGGCCATGGTGCGCACATGGAAACCCGTCTCGACCGGGCCGATGGCAAGGACCTCTCGGTCAGCCTGACGGCGGCGCGGGTTGCCGACCGGACCGGCGAGACGACCGGCATGGTGATCCACTTCATTGACACCACCGAGCACCGCAATCTCGAGGTGCAGTTTACGCAGTCGCAGAAAATGCAGGCGGTCGGCCAACTGGCGGGCGGCGTTGCGCACGATTTCAACAATCTTTTGACGGCGATGATCGGCTTCTCCGATCTGCTGCTGATGCGGCACGGTCCAGACGATCCGGATTTCGCCGACATCATGCAGATCAAGCAGAACGCCAACCGTGCCACCAATCTGGTGCGCCAGTTGCTGGCTTTTTCCCGCAAGCAGAAGCTCGAACCCGAAGTCATGGACGTCACGGATTCCCTTGGCGATCTGTCCAGCCTGCTCGGCCGGTTGATCGGCGAGCGGGTCGATCTGGTGATGAACCACGGCCGCAACCTGGGTGCCGTGCTTTTCGACAAGGGACAGTTCGATCAGGTCATCATCAATCTCTGCGTCAATGCCCGCGACGCCATGCCGGGCGGCGGCAAGATCACCATTTCGACGAAGCCGGAGACGCTGGCCCAGCCGACCCCCAAGGGGCACGAGATTCTGCCCGCCGGCGATTATGTCACGATCACGGTGACAGACAGCGGCACCGGAATCCCCAAGGAAAACCTCGAGCGCATTTTCGAGCCGTTCTTCTCGACCAAGGATGTCGGTGCCGGCACCGGTCTCGGCTTGTCGACGGTATATGGCATCGTGCATCAGGCCGAGGGTTTCATCTTCGTTGACAGCGCCGTCGGCAAAGGCACGGCGTTTACGATCTATCTGCCGATCTACAAGCAGCAGGGCGATTCCAAGGTTCGCGTCAAGGCCCCGGTGAAGCCGGAAGCGGAAGGCGATCTGACCGGCCAGGGCGTGATCCTGCTGGTCGAAGACGAGGATGCGGTGCGCCTGTTCGGCTCGCGGGCACTCAGGAACAAGGGATACGAGGTATTGGAAGCGACCGACGGCGAAACCGCGCTCGACGTCATCGCCCACACCGACAAGAAAATCGATCTGATCATCTCCGACGTCGTCATGCCGGGCATGGATGGTCACACACTGATCAATCTGGCGCGTCAGGAACTGGTCGGCGTCAAGACGATCCTGATGTCGGGCTATTCCGAAGATGTCTTCCGCAACGGGCCCGACATGGACCCGGACATCGCCTTTCTCGGCAAGCCGTTCACCCTCAAGGGGCTGGCCGCCAAGGTCAAGGATGTGCTGGAAGGTTAGGATTGCCCCCTTCGTTATCCTGAACTTGATTGAGGATCCATGAAATACCGACAGGCCTCTTTGTGCAGGTATGGACCCCCAATCAAGTTCAGGGCGACGATTTCAATATTTTTCAGAAATCATCAAAAAACGGCTCCAAGCCGTCCATAGGTATGGATGGAGAGTGAGGGGATGTGTTTGCGAGTCTTGTTATAAGGGGCGAATCGGGCGAATCAAATCGTATCGAAACCGTTATGAATTTGCGTATAATAACCGGAACAAGACTAGAACTAATGTTATAATATATAACAATATCAATAGTTTAAAAAATAACTGGACAATGAGAACAAAATACGTACAAATGACGACATTGTATCACCCCAGTGTGTATGCCAGAACGGAGATGGAAAATGAGTAGCGCAGCTTTACGAGTAGTGGACAAGGATAGCGCCGTGGATAGAAACAAGGCTCTCGACGCCGCTGTCAGCCAGATCGAGCGGGCGTTCGGCAAGGGCTCGATCATGCGCCTCGGCCAGCGTGAAGTGATGCAGGTCGCCAGTATTTCGACCGGCTCCATCGGCCTCGACATCGCACTTGGCATCGGTGGCGTGCCGAAAGGCCGGATCATCGAAGTGTACGGCCCGGAAAGCTCCGGCAAGACGACGTTGGCCCTGCACATCATTGCCGAATCCCAGAAAACCGGCGGCACCTGCGCCTTCATCGATGCCGAGCATGCGCTCGACCCGGGCTATGCCAAGAAACTCGGCGTCAACGTCGAGGAACTGCTGATCTCGCAGCCCGACGCCGGCGAACAGGCTCTGGAAATCGCCGATACGCTGGTCCGATCCGGTGCCATTGACGTGCTGGTGGTCGACAGTGTCGCCGCGCTGGTGCCGCGGGCCGAACTGGAAGGCGAAATGGGCGATACCCACGTCGGCTTGCAGGCCCGTCTGATGAGCCAGGCGCTCAGGAAGCTGACCGCATCGGTATCACGCTCCAATACGCTGATCATCTTCATCAACCAGATCCGCATGAAGATCGGTGTTATGTTCGGCAGCCCGGAAACCACGACCGGCGGCAATGCCCTCAAGTTCTATGCTTCTGTGCGTCTCGATATCCGCCGCATCGGCGCCATCAAGAACGGCGACGAAGTGGTCGGTAACCAGACCCGCGTCAAGGTGGTCAAGAACAAGGTCGCACCGCCGTTCAAGCAGGTCGAATTCGACATCATGTACGGTGAAGGCGTGTCCAAGATGGGCGAACTGCTCGATCTCGGTGTCACCGCCGGGATTGTCGAGAAATCCGGTGCCTGGTTCTCGTTCGAAAGCCAGCGGATCGGCCAGGGCCGTGAAAACTCGAAAACCTTCCTGCGTGAAAACAAGGAAGTCGCCGAACGCATCGAAATGCTGATCCGCCAGAACGCCGGCCTGATCGCCGAAGAAATGATCACCGGCCCGGACAGCCCCGAAGAAGCGCAGGCCGCCGAAGAAGGCGGGGAAGAAGCCGCGCTGGACTAAGCGTCAAACCCGACGTCGTCATTCCGGTGGATGCCGGAATCCAGAAATTTTTCCAACTGGGCCCCGGCCTTTGCCGGGGTGACGTCTTTTGGGGAGGGGATTTCCATCAGACGATCTCTCGACAGACCCCCTCTGAGCCGCTAAAACCTTGCGTCCCCCTCGGAAATCACCATCTCTGAGGGGTGGATCAAGAGTTTCGGAGCGACGTGAGAGCATGCAGACAGTCAATGACATCCGTAAGGCGTTTCTGGATTATTTCGCCGCCAACGGTCATGAACCCGTAGCGTCCTCGCCGCTGGTGCCCCGCAACGATCCGACGTTGATGTTCACCAACGCCGGCATGGTGCAGTTCAAGAACGTTTTTACCGGCAACGAAGTACGGCCCTACAACCGCGCTGTGACGTCGCAGAAATGCGTCCGCGCCGGCGGCAAGCACAACGATCTGGAAAACGTCGGTCATACCGCACGCCACCACACGTTCTTCGAAATGCTCGGCAATTTCTCGTTTGGCGACTACTTCAAGGAACTGGCGATCGAACTGGCCTGGAATCTGGTCACGAAAGAATTCGGTCTCAACAAGGACAAGCTTCTGGTCACCGTGCACTCGTCGGATGAAGATGCCGCCGGCCTCTGGAAGAAGATTGCCGGTATCCCCGACAGCAAGGTGATCCGTATCCCGACCTCGGACAATTTCTGGGCGATGGGCGACACCGGCCCGTGCGGTCCGTGTTCGGAAATCTTCTATGATCACGGCGATCATATTCCGGGTGGCCCGCCGGGTTCGCCCAATGAAGACGGCGACCGCTTCATCGAAATCTGGAATCTGGTGTTCATGCAGTTCGAACAGTTGACCCTGGAAGAACGCGTAGAGTTGCCGAAACCCTCCATCGATACCGGCATGGGCCTGGAGCGCATCGCCGCCGTCATGCAGGGCACGCACGACAACTATGAAATCGACATGTTCAAGGCACTGATCCGGGCTTCTGCGGAAGCCTCGAAAACAGATGCCTCAAGCGTCTCGCACCGGGTCATCGCCGATCACCTGCGCGCCTCGACCTTCCTGATCACCGACGGCGTGTTGCCGTCGAACGAGGGCCGGGGCTATGTGCTCCGCCGCATCATGCGCCGCGCCATGCGTCATGCGCACATGCTGGGCTGCACCGATCCGCTGATGTACCGGCTGGTGCCGGCGCTGATCCGTGAAATGGGTGATGCCTATCCGGACCTCAAGCGTTCCGAACCGCTGGTTACGGAAACCCTCAAGCTTGAGGAAACCCGTTTCAAGCAGTTGCTGGAACGTGGTCTCAAGCTGCTTGACGACGCGACCGGCGAGATGGCTGCCGGCGACACGCTCGACGGCGAAACCGCCTTCAAGCTTTACGATACCTATGGATTCCCGCTCGATCTGACGCAGGATGCGCTCAAGGTCCGCGACATCGCCGTTGATGAAGCCGGCTTCGGCGTTGCCATGAAACGCCAGCGCGACGAGGCCCGCAAGGCCTGGGCCGGATCCGGCGATGCGGCAACTGATGCGGTCTGGTTCGGCGTACGCGACACGGTCGGGGCAACGGATTTCCTGGGCTACGATACCGAAAGCGCCGAAGGGCGGATATCGGCGCTGGTCGTTGACGGCAAAACCGTGACCACGGCGGGACCCGGCAGCGACGTCGCCATCGTCCTCAACCAGTCGCCGTTCTATGCGGAAAGCGGCGGCCAGATGGGTGACGCCGGCAGGATCACGACCGATCAGGCAACGATTGCGATCAGCGATACGCAAAAGCGCGTCGACGACATGCATGTGCATATCGGTCGCGTCGAAAGCGGCACCGTTACGGTCGGTGACGAGGCCAGGCTGGTCGTCGATCATACGCGGCGTTCGAACCTGCGCGCCAATCACTCGGCAACGCACCTGCTGCACGAAGCGCTGCGCCGTCACCTCGGTGATCACGTCACGCAGAAAGGCTCGCTGGTGGCACCCGATCGTCTGCGCTTCGATGTCTCGCATCCGAAGCCGGTCAGCGCCGACGAACTGCTGAACGCCGAAGCCGATGTCAACGCGCAGATCGCCGCCAACGCCGACGTCACGACCCGCCTGATGGACCCAGAATCCGCCGTCGAGGCCGGAGCGATGGCGCTGTTCGGTGAAAAATACGGCGATGAAGTGCGCGTTGTCTCGATGGGCGCCGATGCCGATGCCGGTTTCTTCTCGACCGAGCTGTGCGGTGGCACCCATGTCAAGCGGACCGGTGATATCGGCGTCTTCAAGATTCTCTCGGAAGCCGCCGTCGGCTCCGGTGTGCGCCGGATCGAGGCACTGACCGGTGCCGGGGCGCGGGCGTATTTCGCCGAAACCGAAAAAACCCTGCTGGAGACGGCACGCGAGTTGAAATCACAGCCCGCCGACGTGCCGGCACGGGTCAAGGCGCTGATCGAGGACCGCCGCAAGCTGGAACGCGAGTTGGCCGATGCCCGTCGCAAGCTGGCAATGGGTGGCGGTGCATCTGCTGCCAGCGACGGCGGCGACGGCGAAACCGTCAATGGTGTCGCCTTCACCGGGCGGATTCTCGACGATGTCCCGGCCAAGGAACTCAAGGGTCTGGTCGATGATCTGAAAAAACAACTGGGCTCGGGCATTGTCGCGGTGATTTCAAAGGCCGACGACAAGGTTTCGCTGGTGGTCGGCGTCACCGACGATCTGACGGCAAGCAACAGCGCCGTCGGTCTGGTGCAGGCCGGGTCCATGGCGGTCGGCGGCAAGGGCGGCGGTGGCCGTCCGGACATGGCGCAGGCCGGTGGCCCGGATGTTTCCAAAGTGGAAGAAGCCCTGGCGGCGATCAAGGCGGCGATACAGTAATTCCAGCCCTTACACCATTATTTGAATACAACCCTCACCTAACCTCTCCCCTGTGCAATGGGGGAGAGGACAGGTGAGCGGATTTATTCCGAAAAATACCGGCCCGGTGTTTTGCCGAGGGCACGCCGGAACATGGCGATGAAGGCGCTTTGCGAAGCATAGCCGAGATCAAATGCAACTTCGGTGACGCTTTCGCCTCTGGCCAGTCTGGCCAGTGCCGCCAGCAGCTTCACCTGCTGACGCCAGTGCCCGAAGGTCATGCCGGTGTCGCGGATAAAGATGCGGGCCAGCGTCCGCTCGCTGGCGGCCAGCACCTCGGACCAGTCCTTCAGGGATTTGGCATCGGCCGGATCGGCGAGCAGGGCATCGACGATTTTACGGGCGCGGCGATCGGTCGCCATCGGCAGATACAGCGGTGCCACCGGCAATCCTTCGATGCGGTCCAGCAGCACGGCAATCAGCCGCGCTTCGGCACTGTCAGGGGTCGGATTATCGGGCAGCGTCATGATTTCGATGATCAGTTCGCGCAGCAACGGCGACACGGTCACCACGCAGCAGTCTTTCGGCAGACCGGCCAGGGCGTCTTCACGGATATATAAAGATCGCATCGACAGCGGTGTGCCCTGCGCCTGCACATGATGCGATATGCCGGGGGGTATCCACACCGCGCGTTGTGGCGGCACGACCCAGACACCGTTGGCGGTGGTGACCCGCATGACCCCCTGGACCGCATACAAAAGCTGGGCCCGTTCATGGGTATGCCAGTCGATGATGTGGTCGGCCGGACATTCGCGGGCGCGGGCGACAACGATGCCGGGGCCGCGATCGACGCCGAAAAGTGGCGGCAGGACATACGTTGTGTTCTGCGGGCTTGTTGTCTGTTTCTCGTTATTTAATGTCATAATGCCCCATATTAGCCGAACTTCCGGGCTGGTAAAGTCCGATGGAATCCTGATTATACGCAATCCTGCCCGTGGCATATCTGGGCAATTCCGGGGACCAGACTGATGACGATGTTCGGTGGACTATTCAAGGACGGCTGGAAAAGCCGCGAGACCTTTCTGATTCTGACGGCAATTGCCATGCCGATCTCGTTTTCCACCTGGCAGGCGCTGTTCAACAATTTCGCGCACGACAACGCTTCCCTGCAGGGGGATGGCGTCGGCTTCATCCAGTCTTTGCGCGAAGTGCCGGGCTTCCTCAGCTTCACCGTGATCATTCTGCTGATCTGGTTCCGTGAACAGACGTTCGCGCTGGCTTCGCTGGCGCTGCTCGGCGTCGGCACCATGATCACCGGATTCTATCCGAGCTTCTGGGGTCTGATGGTGACGACCTTCGTCATGTCGACCGGTTTCCATTATTTTGAAAGCCTGCATCAGTCGCTGATCCTGCAATGGACCGACAAGAAAAACGGACCCGTGGTGATGGGCAAGATCGTCAGTGCGCGCTCGGTCGCGGCGCTGCTGTCGTTTGCCCTGATCTATCTGATGCTCGACACCTTCAAGGTCGATCTGAAGTGGATCTATCTGATCGGCGGCGGCGTTTCCGTGGTGATCGCGGTTTATTGCATGGTCGCCTTCCCCAACTACAAGGCGCATATCGAGCAATCGAAGCAGATCGTCATCAGAAAGCGATACTGGTTGTGGTATGCGCTGGTTTTCATGTCGGGCGCACGGCGGCAGATTTTTGTCGTCTTCGCCGGCTTCCTGATGGTCCAGAAGTTTGGCTTCACCGCCGGCCAGATGAGCCTGATGTTCCTCGCCAACATGGTCGCAACGATCTATCTGGCGCCGAAGATCGGCCGCTATATCTCCAGGGTCGGCGAACGGCGCATGCTGATGATCGAATACGTCGGTCTGGCCTGCGTGTTCACCGGATATGCGTTTGTCTCGGAAGCATGGATCGGCGTGATGCTGTATATCTGCGATCACATATTTTTTGCCATGGCGATCGCCATCAAGACGTATTTTCAGAAGATCGCCGACCCCGCCGACATCGCGTCATCGAGCGGCGTCAGCTTCACCATCTCGCATATTGTGGCGATTGTCATACCGGCGGCGTTCGGGTTCCTCTGGCTAACGTCGCCCACGTATGTTTTCCTAGCGGGAACGGCGATGGCATTGGTCTCGCTCGTGCTGGCGATGATGGTTCCGAGAAACCCCGAGCCCGGTAACGAGTCGATGATCTTCCGCATCATCGGCAAACCTCAACCGGCGGAATAACGCTCGGGCATAGTGCTCTGCATACAGGAAGACAGATGACGAAACGATTTGAAGGCACCAATAACTACGTCGCCACCGATGATCTGAAGATTGCCGTCAATGCCGCGGTCGGGCTGCAACGCCCGTTGCTGATCAAGGGCGAGCCGGGCACCGGCAAGACCGTGCTGGCCGAGGAAATTGCCCTGGCGCTGGATGCGCCGCTGATACCGTGGCATATCAAGTCGACGACCAAGGCACAGCAGGGGCTTTACGAATACGACGCCGTTGCCCGCCTGCGCGACAGCCAGCTCGGCGATGCCCGGGTCCACGATATTTCCAACTACATCGTCAAAGGCAAGCTGTGGGAAGCGTTCGACAGCGAAAGGCGGCCGGTTCTGCTGATCGACGAGATCGACAAGGCCGACATCGAATTTCCAAACGATCTGCTGCTTGAACTCGACCGCATGGAATTCCATGTCTACGAGACCAAGGAAACCATTCGCGCCACCAACCGGCCGATCGTCGTGATCACGTCGAACAACGAGAAAGACCTGCCGGACGCCTTCCTGCGCCGCTGTTTCTTCCACTACATCAAGTTCCCGGACATGGACACCATGCGCGCCATCATCGACGTGCACTTCCCGGATGTGCAAAACCGGCTGGTCAAGGAAGCGATGGACGTGTTCTTCGAGTTGCGCGAGGTCCCGGGTCTGAAGAAACGCCCGTCGACGTCGGAACTGCTCGACTGGATCAAGCTTTTGATGATCGAGGACATTCCCCCGGAAGCGCTGCGCTCGGGAGACAGGAAGGACCTGATCCCGCCACTGCATGGCGCGCTTTTGAAGAACGAGCAGGACGTCCACATGCTGGAAAGGCTGGCCTTCCTCAATCGCCGAGAAGGTCGGTAATTTATGGATCCTGAATCAAGTTCAGGACGACGTAATTTTCATGATGAAAACCATATTGTCCTGAATTTAATTCAGGGTCCATAGTAACATGTCGTGCATGCTTTGTAAGTGTTCCGTGACCCGGACGACCAGTCGTGGTTTCATGTGAACCATGAACACATACCTCGACCCTGCCGAATTGCAGCGCATAGCCCTTGAAGCCTGGGGCTGGCTGCTCAGCCACGTCTTCAGCTGGTCGACGGCGGCGCAGGTCGGGGTCGTCATCGCAGCGTTTCTGATCGCGCGGATGCTGGCGCCCATTCTGGCCGGCTACATCGAACGGATTTCAGCGCACCCGAGGGTGCCGCAATGGCTGGCCCCAAAGCTCCGCACGCTGATGCCGCTGAGCTTTGCCTTCGTCTGGCTGGTGTTGCAATGGTTCACGGTGTTTGCCGCCATTAGTGCGGTGTGGCCAAGCCGCCTGCTGGCGAGTGTGGTGTCGCTGCTGACCGCGTGGGTGGTGATCCGTTTTGCATCAGGCTTTGTGCGCGATCCCGGCTGGTCCAGAACGCTGGCCGTCATTGCCTGGTCGTTGGCGGCGCTCAATCTGGTCGGTCTGCTTGATCCGACCCTGCGCGTTCTGGAAAGCATGGGCTTTTCGCTGGGCGACGTGCGACTATCGGTGCTGGGCGTTATCAAGGCCGGCCTGGTGCTGGCCGTCTTGCTGTGGCTGGCCGGCGCGATTTCCCGTATCACCGAACATCGGCTCGATCAGACACAAACGTTGTCACCCTCAGCGCGGGTTCTGCTCGGCAAGTTCATCAAGGTCGCGCTGATAGTCATCGCCATCCTGGCGGCACTGGAAAGTATCGGCATCGATCTGACGGCACTGGCGGTGTTCGGCGGTGCCATAGGTCTCGGTATCGGCTTCGGTCTGCAAAAAGTCATCTCGAACCTGATCAGCGGCGTGATCCTGCTGATGGACAAGTCGGTGAAGCCGGGCGACGTGATTGCCATCAACGACACCTTCGGCTGGATCAACCGGCTGAGTGCGCGTTACGTTTCGGTGATCACGCGGGACGGCATCGAACATCTGATTCCGAACGAAGACCTGATCAGCCAGCGGGTCGAAAACTGGTCCTATTCCGACAGCCTGATCCGCATGCGTTTGCCGATCGGGATCTCGTATAACTCGGATGTGCCGCTGGCGATGTCGCTTGCCGTTGAATCTGCTTACAAGGTTGAACGTGCCCTCAAGCATCCGGCACCGGTCTGTCGTCTGATGAACTTTGGGCCTGATTCCGTCGAGCTGGAACTCAGGATCTGGATCAATGATCCGAAGTTGGGAGTCGCCAACGTGCGTTCCGATGTTCTGTTGAATATCTGGGCGCTGTATCATGAAAACGGCATCGAATTTCCGTTTGCGCAACGTGATCTGCACATCAAGTCGTCGGTGCCGCTCAGGGTCAGTCTTGTCGACAAGGATGAGCCCGCCGCTGATCCCGAGCAGGATCATTCGAGGGATCACTGATGTTCATCGACTTTTTTCTCAAGCTTCGGGATATCGGCGTGCCGTGCTCGCTCAGGGAATATCTGACCCTGATTGAAGCCGTCGACGGCGGCTTTGCCGACTATGATCTGGATGGATTTTACTATCTGAGCCGCGCCGCGATGGTCAAGGACGAGCGGCATCTGGACAAGTTCGACCGGGTTTTCGGGTCCGTTTTCAAAGGTCTGGAAACACCGGAAGGCGAGGGGGAAACCCACCAGATCCCCGAAGAATGGCTGCGCAAGCTTTCGGAAAAGATCCTCACCGATGAGGAGAAGAAGCAGATCGAAGCGCTGGGCGGCTGGGACAAGCTGATGGAAACCCTCAAGAAGCGGCTTGAGGAACAGAAAAAACGCCATCAGGGCGGCTCCAAATGGATCGGCACCGGCGGCACCTCGCCGTTCGGTGCTTATGGCTATAACCCGGAAGGGGTACGCATCGGTCAGGACGGCAACCGCAATTTCTCGGCGGTCAAGGTCTGGGACAAACGCGAGTTCAAGAACCTCGACGACACCCTTGAGCTCGGCACCCGCAACATCAAGGTGGCGCTGCGCCGGTTGCGCCGTTTTGCCCGCGAAGGGGCACCGAGCGAGCTGGATCTCGACGGCACCATCGCCGGCACGGCGCGCAAGGGGTATCTCGATCTGCATCTGCGCCCGGAGCGGCATAACGCGGTCAAGGTGCTGATTTTTTTTGATGTCGGCGGCTCGATGAGTCCGCACGTCAAAACCATGGAAGAACTGTTTTCGGCGGTGCGCAGCGAATTCAAGCACCTCGAATATTTCTACTTCCACAATTTCCTCTACGAACGGGTCTGGCGCGACAATCGCCGCCGCCATTCCAACACCATGCCGACTTGGGATGTGCTCAGGACCTATCCGCATGACTACAAGGTCATCATCGTCGGTGATGCGTCGATGAGTCCCTACGAGATCGCCGTGCCGGGCGGCAGTGTCGAGCACTGGAACGAAGAGGCGGGGGCGGTGTGGCTGAAGCGCCTGCTTCAGGTCTATCCGAAAACCATCTGGCTTAACCCGGTCAAGCGCAGCTGGTGGGAGCATACCCAGTCGGTATCGATGGTCAGGGACCTGATGGAAGACCGCATGTTCCAGCTTACCCTTTCCGGTCTTGAAGAGGCGATGCGGGAACTGTCTCGCTAGATTTTATCGTCATCCCGGAGCACCGACTTTTGGCGGGTCGGAGAAAAGTCGTGTCCGGGATGGCGAATCATTATAGCAGCAGGAAAAACGCGTTATTTCTTGACGTCTGCGGCGACCCGCATGGTGATGATGATATCGGGATCGGTGACCTGACCGTTGTTGCTTTCCGAACCCTTTTTGATCGCGTCGACAAATTCCATGCCGTCCACAACTTCGCCCCAGATGGTGTATTGCCCGTCAAGCCATTGGCTTGGCGCAAAAGTTATGAAGAACTGGCTGTCGGCGCTGTTCGGATTCTGTGCCCGGGCCATGCCGACACTGCCGCGGTAAAATTTCTCGAGATTGGTGAACTCAGCCGGAATGTTGACACCGGAACCGCCCGTGCCGTCGCCCTGCGGATCACCGGTCTGCGCCATGAAGTCAGGGATCACACGGTGAAACTTCAGACCGTCATAGAATTTCTGGCGCACCAGTTCCTTGATCCGTTTGACATGTTTCGGCGCGATATCGGGGCGCATTTCAATCACCACGCGACCGGATTTCAACTGCAGATACAACGTGTTTTCAAGATCGATCGCGGAGGATTTTGAGGTCATGGCAAATACAATGAATAGCGCGAGGAAGGCAGTGCCTATAAGGCGGCGCATTTCAGTCTCCTAAGGTTTCGGGGCAGCAGGATCAAAGGCCTAAGTATCAATACGCCCTGTTTTCTGCCCGACCTTGCCGATGTCGTCAAGGGGGCCGGGCCGATGTTCAGGATTTCAGTGTGTCCAGATTGAATTGCTGGAGGATTTCTCGGGCTGCATCGGCCGGTGTTCTGATGCCGTCGCGCACCTCGGCTTCCATCTTGTCGGCGATGCCGCCTTTCTTGCGGACCTTGTCGATCAGGGTTGCGGTGACTTCTTCCCACATCCAGCTGGCGGCCTGTTCGGCCCGCCTTTTTTCGATCAGGCCGGCGTTCTGCATGGTTTCCCTGAAATCGGACATCTTCTCCCAGACGCCGCCGATGCCCTCGCCGGTATGTGCCGAACAGCGCAGAACCTGGGGCTTCCAGTGCTCGTTGCCGGCATTCAGCATATACACGGCCGATGTATAGTCCTGATAGGCGCGGCTTGCCGCCTGCACCAGATCGCCATCGTTTTTGGTGACGACCAGAAGATCGGCCATCTCGACTATGCCCTTCTTGATGCCCTGCAAATCGTCGCCGCCGCCGGGTGCGACCAGCAAAACGAACATGTCGACCAGATCGGCGACCGCATATTCAGACTGGCCGACACCGACGGTTTCAACCAGGACCACATCGAAGCCGGCGGCTTCGACGGCGAGAATGGTTTCGCGGGTGCGTCGGGCAACCCCGCCGAGCGACCCGGCGGACGGAGTCGGCCGGACGAAGGCATCGGGATGGCGGGCCAGATTTTCCATGCGCGTCTTGTCGCCGAGGATCGAGCCGCCGTGTTTCGGGCTCGACGGATCGACCGCCAGAACGGCCACCCGGTGGCCCTGTTCAATCACATGCAGGCCGAAGCTTTCGATAAACGACGATTTGCCGACGCCCGGCACCCCGGATATGCCGACACGCAGGGACCTGCCGGTATCGGGCAGCAGTTCGGCAAGGGCTTCGGTCGCCTGCAGGCGGTGGTCGGGTCGTGTCGATTCGATCCGTGTGATCAATTGCGCGAGCGCGCGTCGGCTGCCGGATTTAACGCCGGGGATCAGGGAGTCAGGCTTGCTCATGGTTTCGGTCGCTTCTTTCCGGCCTTGCCGGCATCGGCGGCCATCTTCTCATCAAACGTTGAACCGAAGGTATGCATCGCCATGACGATCAGTTTTTCGCGCTGATCGTCGGGCAGGTCATCAAGCAGCTTCGATTTTTCATCATGGATCGACAGCGCCTGTTCGATCAGGGCCTGACGGTCGGGCGGCAGGTTCTTTTTCCGGTCCAGTTCCGCCGCCGCACTTTCAATCGCTTTGCGGACAAGGGTTTCGGGCAGAATGTCAAAGTCGTCATCGGGCGGCGTCACCGGCCTGGCCGGTGCCTTGACCGGCTCGCCACGCTTGGCGGCTTCGATCGCTTCCAGTTTGTTACGGGCATTCTTGTCGATGAAGATCGACAACAAGGCGCGCTTCAGGAATTTGCCGGCCATGGCGTTTTGCCCCGAATTCAAATTATGGCACCCGCAAAAACAAGCTTGCGCCGACGAATCATTTCCGTAACGGTAAGACTGTGAATTTTCCTTGTAAACGTTGATCTCTGCTGGCCAACCCCCAAGGCCAGCCCTTAGAGTGTGGGTCATGAGAAGAAACAGAAACGCCAAAATCGTTGCCACGCTTGGTCCGGCCAGCAGTTCGGAACAGCAGATTTCGCAATTGTTCGAAGCCGGAGTCGACGTTTTCCGGATGAATTTTTCGCATGGCGCCCACGAAGGGCACCGCGAGCGCTACAATATCGTACGCAGTCTGGAACAGAAATACGGCCGTTCGGTCGGGATTCTGCTCGATCTTCAGGGGCCGAAACTGCGCGTCGGCGACTTTGAAGGCGGCACCGTTCATCTGGATACCGGGCAGCGCTTTCGCCTTGAAGCCAAAACATGCATGGGGACCAAGGACCGCGCCTGTCTTCCCCATCCCGAAGTCTTTGATGCGCTCGAGCCGGGCACCGACCTGCTGCTCGACGATGGCCGGTTGCGTCTGAAGGTTCTGGAACACGGCCACGACTGGGCCGATACCCAGGTCATCACCGGCGGCGACTTGTCCAATCACAAAGGCCTGAACGTTCCGAGCGTCATTCTTGATGTCAGTCCGCTGACGGAAAAAGACATTGTCGACATGCGGTTCGGTCTCGACCTCGGCGTCGATTTCATAGGCCTCAGTTTCGTGCAGCGGCCGGAAGACATCGCCGAAGCGAAGAAACTGATCGCCGGTCGGGCGCATGTCATCAGCAAGCTGGAAAAGCCGCAGGCGTTGACCAGGCTTGATGAAATCATCGAATTGTCCGACGCCATCATGGTCGCGCGCGGCGATCTCGGCGTCGAAGTGCCGCCCGAAGATGTTCCCGGCATTCAAAAACGAATCCTGCGCAGCTGCCGTCGTGACGGCAAGCCGGTAATCGTCGCCACGCAGATGCTGGACAGCATGATCCATGCGCCGACACCGACCCGTGCCGAAGCCTCCGATGTGGCGACGGCGATCTACGATGGCGCCGATGCGGTGATGCTGTCGGCAGAAACGGCGGTCGGTGATTTCGCCAAGGAAAGCGTTGCGATGATGGAACGCATCATCATCCGCGTCGAAAACGATCCGCTGTACCGTGAAATGCGCGAGGCCGAGCGCCGCGCCCCGGAAGCGACCGCCGCCGATGCCATCACGGCCGCCGCCCGTCAGGTCGCCGATACCATTTCAGCCGCCGCCGTTGTCACCTTCAGCACAACCGGCTCGACCACCATGCGGGCCGCGCGCGAACGACCGGTGGTGCCGATTTTGGGTCTGACGCCAAGGCTTGATACGGCCCGGCGCAGTGCGCTGATCTGGGGTGTGCATTCGGTGCAGACCCAGGACTGTCATACCTTCCGCGAAATGGTGACGAAAGCCATCCATGCCGCCAAGACCGAAGGCTTCGCCCAACCCGGCGATCCCATCGTGATTACGGCCGGTGTGCCGTTCGGAACCCCCGGGGCCACAAATATCCTGCGCATCGCCTGGGTTGAATAGGGCGATCTTGTGAGCCTGACACCCGATGATTCAAGCGGCGCTCAAACGCCGCCGAAAGATCGTGGTGGCTTGTTTGGCGGATTGTTTGCCCTCGGCGCGTTTGCGACCTGGGGCTTCCTGCCGATCTATTTCAAATACATGCACGGCGTCACCGCGCTGGAAATTCTGGCGCATCGCATCGTGTGGTCCGTCCTGCTGGTCGGCATCATGCTCAGGATGATTGGCCGCTGGCCGGAAGTGCTGACCATTCTCGGTAACAGAAATCTGGTTCTGTGGTTGTGTGTCTCGGCGGTTTTGCTGTCGTGCAACTGGACCTTGTTCATCTGGGCGGTGACCAACAACCATATGCTCGAAGGCAGCCTTGGTTATTACATAAATCCGTTGATCAATGTTCTGCTGGGGGTTTTGTTGCTGGGTGAGCGGCTGACCCGGCTGCAGTGGGTGTCGGTCGCCCTGTCGGTGATTGCCGTTACGGTACTGGCCGTCGGCCTCGGTGCCTTCCCCTGGATCGCCATTTCGCTTGCCCTGCTGTTCGGCTTTTACGGCTACGTGCGTAAAATAAAACCGGTTGGAGCCGCCGCCGGACTGTTCGTGGAAACCCTGGTGGTTTTCGTGCCGGGACTGATCTATCTGATTTATCTGGGGTGGACCGGGCAGGGATCGATGGGGCAGGTTTCGCTCGGCTATGATTTTTTGCTGGTGTTCGCCGGGGTCGTCACGGCGGTGCCGTTGATCCTGTTCGCCGCGGCAACCCGCAGGCTCCGTTATGCGACCGTTGGTTTCATTCAATACCTGACGCCGACTTTGCAATTTTTGCTGGCGGTCCTTGTTTATGACGAGCCGTTTACCAAAGTACATATGGTCACGTTCGGCCTGATCTGGACGGCGCTGGCTATTTATTCAATTGATGTCTGGCGCGGGAGAAGCTGATACCGATGATTGGTGACCTTGCGCGCATAATGCTCGATGTCGTTGGCCCGGTGGCGATCTGTGCCGGCATCGGTTTTACCTGGGCCCGCATGAAGCAGCCCTTTGACAGCCAGATGGTGACCCGGCTGGTGTCCAATGTCGGCGTGCCGTCGCTGGTGTTCTCGACCCTGGTCGGTGTCAAGCTGGCCTCGGGGGCGTTCATGGACATGGCGCTGGCCTCGCTGTTGACCAGCATTATTTTCTTTGCCTGCGGATTTGTAATTCTCAAACTGAGCGGGCTACCGATCCGCACCTATCTGAACCCGATTGCCTTTGGCAATGTCGGCAACATGGGGCTGTCGCTGTGCCTGCTGGCATTCGGTGATGACGGGCTGGCACTGGCAATCTCGTTCTTTGTCGTCAACGTCATGCTGCTTTTGACCGTCGGCATTGCAATCGCGTCGAACCGCTACAAGCTTATGGATGTCGTGCGTCGGCCGTTCATTTATGCGGTCGCCGGGGCAGTGTTTTTCATGTCGACCGGCTTTGAGGTACCGAAGCTTATCCTGTCGACGACCAAGCTGCTGGGCAACTTCACGATCCCGCTGATGCTGATCACGCTGGGCGTTTCGCTGGCGATGCTGAAGATTGAAAACATCAAACACGCAATCTTCATTTCCATTTGCCGTTTGGGGCTGGGCGTGCCGGTCGGTTTCGCCGTCGCCACGCTGTTCGATTTCAGCGGTGCCGCCTACGGCATCGTCGTGCTGATGTGTTCGATGCCGGTCGCCGTGATCACGTTCCTGCTGGCGGAAAGTTACGGGGCGGACGGCCGCGCCGTTGCCGGTGCCGTGGTCATTTCGACATTCATGTCGTTTGCCATCATGCCGGTGCTTTTGTGGGTCCTGCTGAGCTGAATCACTCGGCCGCCTGGGGCGCCCGCTTCGGGTCCAGGAAGGTGGCCAGCAGATCAGCCTCGCAGGCCTTGGCCGCCTTGACGTTGGCTTCCTTGACGTGGCCGAAGCCGCGCATCCGCATCGGCAGCGAAGCCAGTTGCACGGCGGCGGCCAGATTGTCGGGATTCAGCTTGTCGACGATTTGCCCGAGCTGCGCTTCATAATCGGCAATCAGCTGACGCTCCATGCGGCGTTCGGCGGAACGGCCGAACAGATCAAGCGGAGTGCCGCGCAGGCCTTTGAGTTTGGCCATGATCCGGAATGCCGACAGCATCCACGCACCATAGGTTTTTTTCCTGAGATGTCCCGAGGTCGGATCCCGTTCGGCGATCAGCGGCGGCGCCAGATGGAATTTTATGGTGCCGCCATCGGCAAAGTTCTCGCGCACCGCGTTTTCGAAACGGCCATCGGTATAGAGGCGGGCCACTTCGTATTCGTCCTTGTACGCCATCAGCTTGTAAAGGCTGCGGGCGACGGCTTCGCTGAGTGCGGTGCCGGCGGGTTGCAGGGATGTTTCGGCGGCGCGGATTTTTTCCAACCATTTGGCGTATCGGTTTGCATAGGCTGCGTTCTGATAGGCGGTCAGATCATCAATGCGACGTTTGATGAAGCCGTCCAGTTCGAACGGCAGCGGCTTGGCATCATTGCGGCCGATGACTTTCTCAACAGCGTCGAGATCAAACGCGGCCCGGCGGCCCCACAGGAATGCCTGTTTGTTGAAAGCGATGGCGACGCCGTTAAGCTCGATTGCGCGTTCGATGGCTTCCGCCGAGACCGGCAGCAGCCCCTGCTGATAGGCATAACCGACAACCATCATGTTGGCGGCGATGGTATCGCCCAAAAGACGCTTGGCGAGATCGGTGGCTTCGATAAAGGCGACATTGCCGTCACCGGATTCTTCAATCAGGGTTTTCTTGAACCCTGCTTCCGGGAACAGCATGTCGGGGCTGCGGGTGAAGTCAGCGGTCATCGTCTGGTGGTCGTTGACGACCGCTTTGGTGTTGCCGGCGCGCAGTTTGGCCAGCGTCTCGGCATCGCCGGACGAGACCAGATCGCAGCCGATTAACAGATCGGCACCACCGGCGGAAATGCGCACGGCGTGAATGTCGTGCGGCTTTGCGGCAAAGCGCAGATGCGAATAAACCATGCCGTTTTTCTGTGCCAGACCGGCGACGTCGAGAACCGATATGCCCTTGCCTTCAAGGTGCGCCGCCATGCCGAGGATGGCACCGATGGTGACGACACCGGTGCCGCCGATGCCGGTGACGACGACGTTATAGGGATCGGAAAGATCAACGGTACCGGGTTCGGGCAGGGCCGGGAAGGGAACCTCGCCGACGGCCTTCGGTTTTCTGGGCTGGGTGTCTTCGACGGTCACGAAGCTCGGGCAGAAGCCGTTCAGGCAGGAATAATCCTTGTTGCAGGCCGACTGATCGATGGCCCGTTTGCGGCCTAGTTCGGTATCCTTTGGCGTGATCGCGACGCAGTTCGACGCAACGCCGCAATCGCCGCAGCCTTCGCACACCGCTTCGTTGATAAACACGCGCTTGGCCGGGTCCGGGAACAGACCGCGCTTGCGGCGGCGGCGTTTTTCGGCGGCGCAGGTCTGATCATAGATCAGCGCCGAGACACCTTTGACGGTTCTGAGGCTGCGCTGCACTTCATCGAGTTCTTCGCGGTGATAGATATCGACGCCGGAAGGGAAGCCGTAGTTGATCGGATATTTGCCGGGCTCGTCGGTGACGACGACGATCCGCTCGATCCCTTCGGCCCTGATCTGCTGGGCGATGATGGCCGGGTTCAAAGCGCCGTCGTGGGCCTGCCCGCCGGTCATGGCGACGGCATCGTTATAAAGAATCTTGTAGGTCATGTTGACGCCGGACGACACCGCAGCGCGGATCGCCAGCAGGCCGGAATGGAAATAGGTGCCGTCACCGATGTTGGCAAAGATGTGCTCGGTTTCGGTGAACGGGGCCTGGCCGACCCAGTTGACCCCTTCGCCGCCCATGTGCGTGAAGGTTTCGGTCTCGCGGTCCATCCAGATCGCCATGTAATGACAGCCGATACCGGCTGCGGCCCGCGATCCTTCGGGGACACGGGTCGAGGTGTTGTGCGGACAGCCGGCGCAGAAATAGGGAATCCGTTTCATATCCGGTTGCCCGGTGGCCAGCGACTGTTCCTTTTTGGTCAGAAAGGCGAGGCGGTCTTTGATCCGCTCTGAGGTGTGAAAGCGTTCAATCCGTTTGGCGATGGCGCGCGCAATCATCGCCGGAGTGAGTTCACCGGCGGACGGCAATATCCATTCGCCCACTTCATCGAACTTGCCGACAACACGGGGGCGGACATCTTCCCGCCAGTTATAAAGCTGTTCCTTGAGCTGGTTTTCGATAACCGCGCGCTTTTCCTCGACGACCATGATTTCTTCGAGGCCTTCGGCAAAGTGGCGAACCGATTCCCGTTCCAGCGGCCACGGCATAGTGATCTTGAACAGCCGGATGCCGATCTCGGCGGCGTGCGCTTCGTCAATGCCGAGATCTTCCAGCGCCTGCAGAACGTCCATGTAGGATTTGCCGGTTGCACAGATGCCGAGCCGTGCATTCGGATTGTCGATGGTGATCCGGTTCAGTTTGTTGGCGCGGGCAAAGGCGAGGGCGGCGTAAATCTTGTGACGATGCAGCCGGCGTTCCTGATCAAGCGGCGCATCCGGCCAGCGGATATACAGACCGTCTTCCGGCATCTGGAAATCTTCCGGCATAACGAAGTCATACAGATGCGGGCCGATATCGACGGACGCCGAGGTGTCGATGTTGTCGGTGATACATTTGAGGCCGACCCACAGACCCGAATAGCGCGACATCTGGATGCCGAGCAGGCCAAGCTGTAGAATTTCCTCGACATTGGCCGGGTGCAGAAACGGGATCATGACGTCCATGAAGGCGTATTCACTCTGGCTCGGCACCGTCGATGATTTGCATGCCGGGTCATCGCCGGCCAGCGCCAGAACGCCGCCCAGCGGTGCGGTGCCGGCCATGTTGGCATGGCGGAACACGTCGCCGGTGCGGTCGACGCCCGGGCCCTTGCCGTACCAGATGCCGAACACGCCATCGAACCTGGCGCCTTCGAACATGTTGACCTGCTGCGTGCCCCACAGCGCCGTCGCCGCCATGTCTTCGTTGACGGCCGGCTGAAATTTGATGTCGTGGGCGTCAAGATGCGGTTTTGCCTGACCGAATTCCTGATCCAGCGCGCCCAGCGGCGAACCCCGGTAACCGGTGACAAAGCCGGCGGTGTTGCGGCCATGCGCTTTATCCAGGGCCTTTTGCATCAAGGTCAGACGCACCAGCGCCTGTGTCCCGGTCATGTAGACCCGGCCGCTTTCCAGCGTGTACTTGTCGTCGAGGGCTGCGCGCAGAAGTGACATGTCTGTACCCTTACTCCCAATGTCATAAAGGTAGTGCGGATATGCGTCCGGAACAATAGGTCATAATTACTGACCTAAAAAAGAAATAATCAATCCATGCAGCGATCCGGGCCGGAATGAAAATTACCCGGAAAGGGGTTTCAGAAAAAACATAATTCCGGGTGATTTCACGGGCAGCAGCCGCTATACCGGTGCATCGTTGCGTTCAGAAAATGTGAGCTTTTATGACTGTACTTGTGACCGGGGCCGCCGGATTTATCGGATTTCATACCGCACAGGCGCTGTTGGCGCGGGGCGAGCGCGTGATCGGCGTTGATATCGTCAACGACTATTACGATCCGATCCTCAAACGCGCCCGCCTGGACGTTCTCTCAAAGCAGCCGAACTTCAGCTTTATTCAGGCCGATATCGCCGAACGCGAACAGATGGAAGACATCGCCGCCAAAAACCCCGACATCAACCACATCGTCAATCTGGCGGCACAGGCCGGGGTTCGTTATTCGCTGGTCAATCCGTATGCCTATACCCGCTCCAACATCGAAGGGCATCTGGTGATGCTGGAGATGGCCCGGCACCTTCCTAACTTCAAACACTTCGTCTATGCCTCATCATCGTCGGTTTACGGTGCCAACGAACACCTGCCGTTCTCGGTCGAGGACCGGGTCGACCAGCCGGTTTCGTTGTACGCGGCGACGAAGCGCGCCGGCGAACTGATGACGCATTGTTATTCAAGGCTGTACGGCATCCCGGCGACCGGGTTCAGGTTCTTTACCGTGTACGGTCCGTGGGGGCGGCCAGACATGGCGGCATGGATTTTTACCCGGAAGATTCTGGCCGGCGAGCCGATCGAGGTTTTCAACGGCGGCGACATGCAGCGCGACTTTACCTACATCGATGACATCATTCAGGGCGTTTTGGCAGCCCTCGACCATGCCCCGGACACGGCCGTGCCCGAGCGGGTTTATAATCTTGGCAATCACCGTGCCGAAAAGCTGACTGATTTCATCAGCCTGCTTGAAGACGCGCTCGGCAAGAAAGCCGAGGTCATTCTGTTGCCGATGCAGCAGGGTGACGTGCAGGCGACATTTGCCGACATCGAAGCCAGCCGCCGCGATCTGGGTTTCGAGCCGACCACCGCCATCAAAGACGGCATTCCGAAATTCATCGCATGGTATCGGCAATACCATGGCAATCTGAATGGCTGACAATCCGGCACCCGGCAGCTTCGGGCCGATTCTGCCCAGACACATTTTCCTGCTGATCTCGCTGGCGATGATCTGGGGCACATCGTTCCTGGCCATGAAAATTGGCGTGCAGACAATCTCCGCGATGTCGCTGACGGCGTTTCGCCTGACGGTCGCCGGGCTGGTCATCGGTGTCGCAGCGCTGGTCATGGGCACCAGGTTTCCGAAAAGCCGCAAGGCGCTGATTTATTGCTTTGCGCTGGCATTCTTCGGCAACAGTCTGCCTTTCTTTCTGATCAGCTGGGGCGTTGAGGGGATTGCCAGCGGGCGGGCGGCGATCCTGATGGCCGTTATGCCGCTGGCGACGATGGTGCTGTCGCACTTTTTCACGCCCGGTGACAGACTTCGCCAGCACAAGCTGTTTGGCGTCGCGCTCGGCTTCGTCGGCATTGTCGTGCTGGTCGGTCCGGCGGCGATCACCGGCGAGGGCGGCAGCATTCTGCACCAGCTGTCGACGGCTTCGGGTGCCATCTGCTACGCCATATCCGTGATCATCGTGCAGCGCATGCCGTCGACACCGTTGATGGGACGCGCCGCGCTGACGCTGGTCTTTGCAGCGATCCAGACGATCCCTTTGGCACTCTGGCAATCCGGCTGGACACTGCCGCCGCTGAGCCTCGCAGGCCTCTGGCCGGGGCTTTATCTGGGGTTGGTACCGACCGCACTGGCGACCTTGATCCTGTTCAAGCTGCTGAGTGAAAGAGAGCCGTCGTTTGTCGCTTTTCAGAATTATATGGTGCCGGTTTTCGGGGTCTTCTGGGGAGCGTTGCTGCTGGACGAAGTCGTCAGCATTCAGGCGATCATGGCGCTGGTTTTAATCCTCAGCGGTATCTATATCGCCAACCGCCGCCGGCGCGTTTAACAATTCAATATACAAACGGGTCCTGACAGCCGCTGTCCTTGTCGGGTATGAATGTTCGGGGATAGAGGGGAAGTGACATGTTCGAAGGTTTCAATCAGAGCCGGATCGTGGTGGGCGGTGTCGGCCTGAACGTCAGGGTCGGCGGAAGCGGCCCTGCCGTGGTGCTGTTGCACGGCTATCCGCAGACGCACTTTATCTGGCGTCACATCGCCCCGGCCCTGGCCAAATACCGCACCGTGGTGGTGCCCGATACACGCGGCTATGGCGACAGTGATTGCCCGCCGTCGGATGCCGATCACCGGGCCTATTCAAAACGCACCATGGCAAACGATGTCATGGGCATTATGCAGCAACTTGGCTTCACCACGTTCGCCGTGATCAGTCATGATCGCGGTGCCCGGGTCGGCTACCGGCTGGCGCTCGATCATCCGGACAGTGTCACACAATACATGTCGCTCGACGTCGTGCCGACCCATGAAATGTGGGTCAAGACCAACAAGGACAGCGCCATGGGCAGCTTCCACTGGATGTTCCTGGCGCAGCCCTCGCCGCAGCCGGAAGTCATGATCGGCCATGACCCGGATATGTGGATCGAATGGCTGCACCGGTCCTGGGCAGCGCCGGGATTCGTCTTTGAGGCGGAAGCCATGGCCGAATACAAACGCGCTTATCGCAATCCCGACGTGATCCGCGGCACCTGCGAGGATTACCGTGCCGGGGCCGGCTGTGATGACGAAGACGACAGCAAGGATTTCAATGCCGGGCGGAAAATCCAGTGTCCGGTTGTCTGCCTGTGGGGTGCGGCGCGGGCCAAGGGCGGGCCAAAATCCAATAGCCCGCTTGATATCTGGCGCAACTGGTGTGCTGCGGATGTCGACGGCGAAGCGATCGGCGACAGCGGCCATTTCATTCCCGAGGAAGCGCCGGATCGTGTCATTGCCTGGGCCCGGAAAATGCTTGGCGGGGATGCGTGAGTGTCCTCTGATCAAGGGACTTCGGATCTCCTGCGCGGCGCGGCATTTCTGATTGCCGGTTTCGCGATTATCCCCTTGATGGATGCTTCGGCGAAGCAACTGATCGGGCAGGGCTACTCTCCCTTGCTGGCGGCGTGGGGACGCTTTGCCCTGTCGACGGTGGTGCTGTTGCCGGTTTTGCTGCGCCGGGGCGTCGTCAGCCAGATGATCGGGGCCAGTGCCGGCCTGCAGATCCTGCGCGCATTGTTGCTGGCTGCGGCGACGGCGTTGTTTTTCTCGGCTCTCAGGACGATGCCGATGGCCGATGTGCTGGCGGTCTATTTCGTCTATCCGTTTCTGATTACGCTGCTGGCCCCGTTGGTGTTGGGCGAGAAGGTCGGGCTGCGCCGCTTCATTGCTGTCCTGATCGGTTTCGGCGGCTCGTTATTGATCATCCGGCCTGGTTTTCAGGAAGTCCCGGAGGGGGTCTATTTTATTTTGGCAGCGAGTGTCTGTTTCGCCGGCTTCAACCTGCTGACGCGTCGCCTCAGCGGCATCAGCAATCCCTGGCTGACGGTATTTTATCAATCCATCGTCGGCGCCGTGGCGCTGGCACCTTTCGCTTACATGCATTGGCGGATGCCGGATGCACAGGCAATGGGGTTAATGGCCTTGATGATCTTTGCCGCCGTCATCGGACACTGGCTGCTCGTAAAGGCCTATGAATGCGCCGCTGCGTCTCTGCTGGCGCCGTTCGGTTATTTCGAGATGCTGTCGGCTGTGGCATTCGGCTATTTTTGGTTCGGCGATTTGCCGGATCGGCTGACCTGGGCCGGGATCGCGGTGATCGTTGCGACCGGCATTTATATTTCTGTGCGCGAACGCAAGCGCAAACAGGTGCTGCGAGACATCAGCGTGCCCTGACCGGGCCGCCCGAACAGCCGCGCGGCTTTGTGGCGTCATTTATAAAGCGCTTCCAGTTTGTCGCCATAGATCGCCCGCACGATATGGCGGCGGACTTTCATGGACGGCGTCATCTGCGTGTTTTCGATCGAGAACGGCTCGGTCGCAATAATGAAGCGGCGCACTTTTTCGATGTTGCTGAGCGATTTGTTGACGCGCCCGAATGCAGGCGCGAGGGCGGTATGCAGATCCTTGTCATTGGCAAGCTGGGCCAGTTCGCCGCTTTTTTTGTTGGTGCGCTTCCAGCTGGTCAGCCAGTCCTGATCCGGCACGACAACGGCAACCAGATGCGGGCGCTTGTCGCCATAGACCATCGACTGGGCGATTTCCGGCTCGGCATTCAAAATACCCTCGATACGCTGCGGCGCAATGTTGTCGCCGCCTGAATTGACGATGATGTCCTTCTTTCGATCAGTGATCAGCAGATGCCCGTTGTCATCGAATATGCCGATGTCGCCGGTATGCAGCCAGCCGTTGCGGATCACGTCGCGGGTTGCTTCGTCATTGTTCCAGTAGCCCTGCATGACCAGCGTGCCGCGCACCAGAATTTCACCGTCTTCGGCGATCTTCACGTCCGTTTCCATAAGCGGCAGACCGACCGTATGCATGCGGGTGTCGGGTGCGCGGTTGACGGAGATCACCGGGGCCGATTCCGTTTGTCCGTACCCTTGCAGAATTCTCAACCCCAGAGCCGTAAAGAAGATGCCGATTTCCGGATTGAGCGGCGCACCGCCGGAAACCAGCGCCTTAAGACGGCCGCCGAAACGGTCGCGGATCTTGGCGCGCACCAGCTTGTCGAGCAGCAGATCAAACACGGCTTCAAGCGGGCCGAGGCGTCCGCTCTCGTAGCGTTTGCGGCCAAGCGCCAGGGTCTGCTCGAACATCCATTTCTTGAGCCCGCCGGTCTTGGCAACACCCGTGATGATTTTCTGATAGAGCACTTCGTAAAGCCGCGGCACAGCGGTCATGATCGTCGGATGCGTCTCGACCATGTTGGCGGAAAGGCTCTCAACTCCCTCGGCATAATAGATTTCGGCCCCAATAGAGATCGGGAAGAACTGACCGGCGGTGTGCTCGTAGGAATGGCTGAGCGGCAGGAACGACAGAAACACCTCGCGGCCTAGCCCCATATCCGCCAGTGCTTCGAAGGCGCCGGCACAATTGTGCAGGATCGACGCATGATGCAGCATCACGCCTTTCGGCGTGCCGCCGGTACCGGACGTGTAGATGATGCATGCCGTATCCTCGGGATCGATGGCTTCGGCCATGCGGACAATGTTTTCCTGACGCGACTGGCCGGTTTCCAGAACCTCTTCCATACGCAGGACTTTTGGTGTCCCGGGCCGGGATTTCATGCCTTCCATGACGATGATGAATTCGAGGTCTTTCAGGCCTCTGGCCCCTTCGAGAACTTTCTCGGCCAGCTTGGCGGTCGAGACGATAACCCCTTTGGCACCGCTGTCGCCGAGGATATGGTGATGGTCTGCGGCCGTATTCGTGGTATAGGCGGGGGTGGTGATGGCACCGGCGGCCATGATGGCGATGTCGGCAATCGGCCACGCCGGACGGTTTTCCGAGACCAGAACGATGCGGTCGCCTTTTTCGACACCGAGTGAGATCAACCCGCGGGCCAGAGCCAGAACACGGGCGTTGGCATCCGACCAGGTCAGGCTTTGATAGATGCCGTCACGTTTTTTCCACAGGAAAGGCTGCTCGCGGTGAGCCGCCACCTGTTCGAAAAACATGCTGACCAGATTTGGCCATTGGTCAGTTTTCATTTTTTTCTTGTCCTCCCTTGCGGTCAACCCGACATCGGTGTTTCGTGAGGGTCAATCCACACTTTGTACTCTTTATAAATTCTTTAAGGCAGGGTTCCAAACACGATGACAAAAGAAACTGTATCCAAGAAAAGTGACGAAACTCCGGTCTGGAACCTGGGCGATCTGTATTCCAGCCCGGAAGATCCGGCGGTGGACGCTGATCTCAGCCAGTCGGAACGCGAATCCAAGGCTTTTCAGAAGTCGTATTCCGGTAATCTTGAAGCCCTGAGCGGCGACCAACTGGGCAAGGCCGTTCTGGAATATGAGGCGATTCTGGAGCGCGCTTTCAAGGTCATCAGCTATGCGCAGCTGCTGCATGCCGCCGATACCGTCGATCAGGGGATCGCCAAATTCCACCAAAGCTGTCAGGAACGGGTCAACAACATCACCGGGGCGACGCTGTTCTTCGTTCTGGAAATGAACAAGTTCGATGACGTCGTCCTTGAAGAAAAGCTGAAGGACCCGGTTCTCAAGCGTTACCGCCCCTGGATCGAGGCAGAACGGCAGATGCGGCCCTATCAGCTGGCCGACGAAATCGAACAGTTGTTGCATGACAAATCGGTGACCGGCCATTCGGCGTGGTCCCGGCTGTTCGACGAAACCATGGCAGAGCTGAGATTTACCTTCGAAGGCGATCAACTGACGATCGGCGAAGTGCTGAACCGGATGTCGGATGCCGACGCGGCGATCCGCGCAAAAGCCGGTCACAGTCTGTCAGAAGGCCTGTCGTCGCGAATCCGGCTGTTTTCGCTCGTCACCAATACCATCGCCAAGGACAAGGAAATCGAAGACTCCAAGCGTCATTTCCCAGGCCCGATGAGCAGCCGCAACCTAGCCAATCAGGTCGAGGACGCGGTCGTCAATGCGCTGGCAACGGCAGTGACATCAAATTATGCGCGGCTGAGCCATCGTTATTATGGTCTGAAGGCCCGCTGGTTCGGCGTCGACAAGCTGAACTGGTGGGATCGCAATGCGCCGTTCCCGAAAACCCCGGAGCGGAAATACTCTTGGGATCAGGCGCGCGATACCGTGCTCGGCGCATATGACGGGTTTGCACCGGAAATGGCCAAAACGGCGGAAACCTTTTTTGAAAAAGGCTGGATCGATGCATCGCCCCGGGCCGGCAAGAATTCCGGCGCCTTTGCGCACCCTGTGGTGCCCTCCGCGCATCCTTACATGCTGATGAATTTCTATGGCAAACCGCGCGACGTGATGACGCTGGCGCATGAGCTTGGCCATTGCGTGCACCAGGTGCTGGCGGCACCGCAGGGCACCTTGCTGTCGAACACGCCGCTGACACTGGCGGAAACGGCATCGGTGTTCGGGGAAATGCTGACCTTCCGGGCGATCCTCAAGGCCGAGCCCGATGCGGCAAAGCGCCGCGTTTTGTTGGCCGGCAAGGTCGAAGACATGCTCAACACCGTGGTCCGACAGATCGCTTTCCACTGTTTCGAGACGCGAGTCCATGACGAGCGCAAGTCAGGCGAACTGACGGCGACCCGGCTTGGTGAAATCTGGTACGAGACGCAATCGGAAAGCCTGGGGCCGGCGATTGCCCTGAATGACGAATACCGGCCGCTGTGGTCGTATATTCCGCATTTCGTGCACACGCCGTTCTATGTCTATGCCTATGCGTTCGGCGATTGTCTGGTCAATGCGCTGTATGGACTATATCAGGACGGCCATCCGAAATTTCAGGAAAAATACTTCGCCATGCTGTCTGCCGGCGGCACGCTGCGCCACCGCGAGCTGTTGGCACCGTTTGGCCTGGATGCGTCGGATCCCGCTTTCTGGACCCGAGGACTGGATGTGATTGCCGGCTTTATCGACGAGCTGGAAGCGGACCTTGCTTCATGAGTGAGGTCAAAGGCGTGCACATAATCCGCCGCCGCCCTGGAAAATCAAATGGCACACCGCCGCTTCTGTTTATTCACGGTGCCTTTGCCGGGGCGTGGTGCTGGGACGAGTTTTTCCTGCCGTGGTTTGCCGACGAGGGCTTTGATGTTTATGCCATTGATCTGCCCGGCAGACGCGGCAGACATGATTATGCCGAGTTGCAGAACTTCACGCTCGGCGATTATCAGGATGCGGTCTACGCCGCGATTGAGCAGTTCGACGAGCCGCCGATCGTTGTCGGCCATTCGATGGGCGGGTTTCTGGCGTGGCGCGCCTGCGAAATCAAAAACCTCGCCGCGCTGATTCTGATGGCACCGGTGCCGCCGACCGGTCTGGCCGCACCGGCGATGCAACTGGTGCTTACCAATCCATCCCTGGCGATGGATGTGGCGGCGATCCATGCCGGGGGAGCGGCGCACGAAGACACACTGCACGCGACACTTTTTTCCGATGCCGTGCCACGCCAGGTTGCCGAGCGCTATATCACCCGCTTCCAGAGCGAGAGCAGTCTTGCCGTCAGCGGTCTGTATAGTCCGCGGATGCCCAATGTCATGGGCTTTTGGGGCACACCGATACTGATTCTGGGTGCCGGCAGTGATCCGCTGATTCCACCGGCACATGTCCACTGGACGGGTTCCATTTGCGGAAAGAATGCCCATATATACCAGGGGATGGGGCATGGCATGATGTTGGAAATCGGCTGGCAGCGGGTTGCTGAAGACATCGCCATCTGGATTAAAGACCAGAGACTGATGAGCGTCGGCAAGGACTGAGCGGAGAACGAAACCCCCTATGAGCGACAATAACAGCTTCGGCGGCCGATTGCGCCGATATGCACAAGTTGGTGGTGCCGTCAGCGGTGTTGCCGCCAAAGCGGTTGGCGGCCGCGTGTTCGGTATTCAGATCGACAAGGCGTCACACGCCCGCGATATCCAGCTGGCGCTGGGCGGCCTCAAGGGTCCGCTGATGAAGGTCGCGCAAATCCTCTCGACGATTCCGGATGTCCTGCCCGAAGAATACACCGCCGAGCTGATCAAGCTGCAAAGCAATGCGCCGCCGATGGGCTGGGCCTTCGTCAAGCGTCGGATGATGGCCGAGCTGGGTGCCGGCTGGCAGAAATGCTTCGAGCAATTCGATCATGACGCCTGCAAAGCGGCGTCGCTGGGGCAGGTCCACCGTGCGCGTTCGCTGGATGGTCGCGACATCGCCTGCAAGATTCAGTATCCGGATATGGCCTCTGCGGTCGAAGCCGATCTGAGCCAGCTGAAGATCGTTTTTTCGATCTATCGGCAATATGACAAATCCGTCAATCCGAGTGAAATTCATCTCGAGCTGTCCGAGCGCCTGCGCGAAGAACTGGACTATCTTCGCGAAGCCAAGAACATGCTTTTGTATCGCCACATGCTGGCCGGCGAAGACTGCGTCCATGTGCCCGAACCGTTGATGGATGTCACGACCCAGCGTCTGCTGTCTATGACCTGGCTTGAGGGTGCGCCTTTGCTGGACAGCCGCGATGCGCCGATTGAACACCGCAATGCCTTGGCGCTCAGCATGTTCCGGGCCTGGTACGTGCCTTTCTACAAATACGGCGTCATTCATGGCGACCCGCATCTCGGCAACTATTCGACGTGCGAGGATGGTTCGATCAATCTGCTTGATTACGGCTGCATCCGGATTTTCCCGCCGTCGTTCGTCGGCGCGGTGATCGACTTGTATTTTGCGCTGCTCAACGATGACGAAGCCTTGGCCGTGCATGCCTATGAAACCTGGGGCTTCAAGAACCTCGACAAGCAGGTGATCGGCATCCTCAATCAATGGGCGCACTTCCTGTATGCGCCGCTGCTGGAAGACAAGGTACAGTCGATTCAGGAAAAAAGCGGCGTGCAGTACGGTGCCGGTGTAGCCGCCAAGGTCCATGCCGAACTGAAGAAAGTCGGCGGTGTCACGCCGCCCCGCGAATTTGTTCTGATGGACCGCGCGGCCATCGGGCTGGGCAGCGTCTTCACGCATCTGGGAGCCGAAATCAACTGGCACCGCACCTTTCATGAGCTGATTGAAGGGTTTGATGTGCAGCGCCTCGCCAAACGCCAGAGTGCCGCCTTGCAGACTGTCGGCTTGCCCGGACACAGCTGAACGGCTGGACTCTTGTTCCTGTTGGCGCTCTGATTAAACTGTGACGGAACACTTCATTATAGGAATGACCGATGTATATCGAAGGTGGCGGCACCAAAAAGAAATTACTGCAAAAGGGCGAGGTCCTGTTTCGCGACGGTGACCCCGGGGATGCCGCTTTTATTGTCGATAGCGGTTCGATCGGTATCTACAAGCTGGTTGATGGCGAAGAGGTCGAGCTGGCCGTGCTGGCGCCGGGCGAACTGTTTGGTGAAATGGCAATCGTCGACGGCTCGAAGCGGATGGCGCATGCGCTGGCCAGGGAAGAAAGCGTGGTCATCATGATCCCGTCGGCGGCGCTGGATCTCAGGCTCGCCAAGGCGGATCCGTTCATCAAGGCGTTGATGAAAATTCTCGTCAACAATCTGCGCAGCGTACATCAGGCCTACATGCGCCGCGCCCGCTCGCTGACCGATTACATGAACGCCATCCAGTTTCATATTCAGGGGTTCAGGTTATATCTGACCCGTCTCGACGAAGACGAGATGACACGGGACGGGCTGAAAAAGCTGGCGCAAATTGACGCCCTTCTTGAGGACCTGCGGAAGTCGTTCAAATCGCATCCGGACAAGCGCTCGAACGTGCTGCGCGAAACCGACGTCGTGCGGACGAAAAACGAGAAGACCAAATAGCCTGCGCTAAAGGTCTTTCGACAAGCGGGTCCCGGCAAAGATGGCGGCAATGACCAGCGCCACGCCGGCCAGCTGCAGCGGGCTCAACGTTTCATTCAGGACAAACCAGGCGACCGTAATCGAGACCACGGGCTCGATGTTGTGGACCACCGAAACGTCGCTGGCCCGAGCGAACTTGACCGCGAACATCTGCGCCGTCACCCCGATCAGATAGGCCAGCCCCGCACCCCCCAGAGCAGCCCAGCCAAGCCCGGTTCCGGGGGGCGCATAGGCGTCGAAGAGAAACATGCTGCCGGCGGCAATCGGCAACAGGAAAAGATTGGCATAACTGACGATGACCATCGGCTCGGCCACCTGCGAAGCCCTTGCGGCGGCAAACAAAAGCACGACCGTACCAAGCCCGCCGATGAAGGCGAGACCGATGCCGAGCGGGTTCAGGGTATCGAAACTCGGCCCCAGTGCCAGACCCAGGCCGGCGAAGGCAACAACGAAGGTGGCCAGTCTTCTGGGTCCGGGCATGCGGCGTTCGCGTATGGATTCAATGGCCAGCACGACCAGCGGAAAAGTATAGAAAATAAGCGCCGCCAGTCCGACCGGGATATAGGCGACGCTGCTCATGTATCCGAACGTGATCATGGTCAGGCCGATTCCGGCTGCGATGGTCGAGCGCCATGCCTGACGCGGCAAGGCGATGGAGCGTGTTGTTACGTAGGCGACAATGAAAAGCACAATGACGCCAAGGCCGCCCCGAAGCGTGATCAGGGTCAGGGGTGTTGATCCGGACAGGTAGGTCAGGCGCGCGCAGGTCGTCACGAACGCCAGCGAGCACGCCGCAAACAGCGCCAGTGTCAGTCCTTTGCTGCGGGTGGCCTCAAACATCCATGGCTCTCCGGGGCTCTCCGGCGGGACATCGGGGCAGGGGCCTCGACTCATATCCGGCACTGTTGAATACTGAACACAGCCACCATGGCAGAGAAGCAACCCGGGGAAAATGCATGTCAGGACCGATCTTTCACAATTTTTCAGCAGCGCCGACCCATGTCGCGCCATTTTCGCATGCCGTTGAATGTGACGGCTGGATTCAGTTGACCGGACAGATGCCGACCGATCCCGATGACGACGCCGCACCGCTCCCCGAAGGGGTCGGGCCGCAGACCCGCCGGGTCATGGACAATCTGATCATCGTGCTGGGTGAATTGGGGCTGGGACTCGAACACGTGCTGTCGGTCCGGGTCTTCATCACCGAGTTCGAGCGCGATTACGCGGCCATGAACGACGTCTATAAAAGCTATTTCCCGGCCGACCGGCTGCCCGCTCGGACCTGTGTCGGCGTCACCGGGCTGGCCCGCAAGGCCCTTGTCGAAATCGATATGGTCGCCAAACGACCGGCGTAAATGGAAATCAGTTCAATCTGGTATACCAGATGTGGTATACCAGATGGAGTGTTAAGATGGCGACGGGGTGGAAACGGATGCCTACCGGAACAAAGACCGGACAGATATTGAAATCCGATATGCTGAGTGCCACTTGCGCATATATCCCGGAGCCGTCATAACTGAACATTGCGGTGTATTCATGCACCGTGCCGGGGACGTAAAAGCAAGAAGAGCAACAGCTCAATAGAGAGGAAGCCATGAAAATAGCGATACCGAAAGAACGTGCACCGGGTGAAAACCGTGTCGCCGCGTCCATTGAGGTAATCGGGAAGTTAATCGGCCTCGGCTGTGACGTCGTCGTCGAAGCAGGTGCCGGAGAGGCTGCCTCTATTTCCGACGATGCATTCAAGAAAGCCGGCGCGTCGATTGCCAAGGATTTTGCCGCGACCGTCAAGGATGCAGGCATGGTCTGGAAAATCACCGCGCCGAACAAAACCGAAGCCTCCAAGCTGAGCAAGGGGCAGGTTGTCTGCGCACACCTTTCGGCACTGACCGATCCGCAAGGGATCGAGATCCTGGCGAAAGCCGGTGCGACCGGATTTGCGATGGAACTGATGCCGCGCATTTCGCGTGCGCAATCGATGGATATCCTGTCTTCACAGGCCAACCTGGCCGGTTACAAGGCGGTCCTTAATGCCGCCGAGATTTACGGTCGGGCCTTTCCGATGATGATGACGGCAGCCGGTACGGTACCGCCGGCGCGCGCCTTCATCATGGGCGTCGGGGTTGCCGGTCTGCAGGCGATTGCCACGGCGAAACGCCTCGGCGCCGCTGTCAGCGCTACCGACGTTCGCCCGGCGACGCGCGAGCAGGTGGCTTCGCTTGGCGGCAAATTCCTCGATGTCGATCCGGAAATGGAAAAAGAAGCGGAAACCGCCGGTGGTTACGCCAAGGAAATGCCGAAGGAATACTTCGAAAAGCAAAAGCAGAAAGTCCGCGAACATCTGCCGAAGCAGGATATCGTCATAACCACGGCTTTGATTCCGGGCCGTCCGGCCCCAAAGCTGATCACCAAGGACATGGTCGAAGCCATGAAATCCGGTGCGGTCATTGTCGATATGGCGGCGGAAGCCGGCGGCAACTGCGAGCTGACCAAGCCCGGTGAAGTGACGACGACCGGCAACGGCGTGATCATTGACGGCCGTCTCAATCTGCCGAGCCGGCTTGCCGAAACGGCATCGGCTCTGTTTGCCAAGAACCTGCTGAATTTCGTGACCCCGCACTTCGACAAGGAAAAAGGCGCGTTTGCCTTCAATGAAGAGGATGCGACGGTTCAGGGCACGCTGGTCTGCAAGGACGGCAAGATCGCCAATGATCGGGTAGCCGAGGCGCTGAACGCGGCCACGCCTGCCAAGGCTCCGGCGAAAAGCAAGCCGGCCGCCAAAGACGATGCAACTGATGACAAGAAAGGGGCCTGATTATGGACAAAGCGACCCTTGCCGATAAAGCAGCCGAACTCGCCACCGGCCTTGAAAAACTGGCATCACAAGCCGGTGATCTGGCCAATGCGGCGACCCAGGTCGTGGTGGCGCACGGCGATGCCGCTGCAGCCCAAGGCGGTGCCGATTTCCTGTCGATGTTCACGATTTTCGTGATGGCCTGTTTCGTCGGCTATCATGTGGTGTGGAACGTGACCCCGGCGCTGCATTCGCCCTTGATGGGCGTCACCAACGCCATTTCCTCGGTGATCATCGTCGGTGGCCTGCTGGCCGTCGGGCCGGCACTGGTCGACTTTTCCAAGATCATGGGCTTTTTCGCGGTCATGCTGGCATCGATCAATATCTTCGGTGGCTTCATCGTGACGCAGCGCATGCTCGCCATGTTCAAAAAGAAGCAGAAATAAGGGAACGCGATCATGAGCAGTACACTAGTCGGGTTTCTCTATCTTATCTCTGCGGTCTTGTTCATCTTCGCACTGAAGGGGCTGTCGAGCCCTGTGACGTCGCGCCGCGGCAACATGATGGGCATGGTCGGTATGACCATCGCCATCGTCACGACCATCGCCGATCCAAACGTGGTGTCGTACAGCTGGATCATCGTCGCGCTGCTGATCGGCGGATCGATCGGTACCGTCGTCGCCAAGAAAATCGAAATGACCGCCTTGCCGGAACTGGTCGCCGCCTTCCACTCGCTGGTCGGTCTGGCGGCGGTAATGGTGGCGCTGGCGGCGCTGTATCATCCGGAAGCCTATCAAATCGGCTCCAAGGGCTCGTTGCCGGCCGGCAGCCTGCTCGAAATGGGCCTCGGCATGACCATCGGTGCGATCACCTTTTCGGGTTCGATCATCGCCTTCGCCAAGCTGCGCGGTCTGATGTCGGGCAATCCGATCACCTTCAAGGGACAGCACCTGCTCAACCTGGTTATCGCCCTGACGATGCTGGCCCTGCTGGTCCACTTCTGCCGGGCCGAGAGCTATGCCGCCTTCTGGGGCCTGCTGATCCTGTCGTTCGTCATCGGCATCCTGCTGATCGTGCCGATCGGCGGTGCCGACATGCCGGTCGTCGTCTCGATGCTGAACTCGTATTCGGGATGGGCGGCAGCCGGTATCGGCTTCACGCTGGCCAACCCGGCGCTGATCATCACCGGTGCGCTGGTCGGCTCATCGGGGGCGATCCTGAGCTACATCATGTGCAAAGGCATGAACCGCTCGATCATCAATGTGCTTTTGGGCGGTTTCGGTGGTGAAGCTGCCGCCGGTGGTCCTGGCGTGACCAGTGATCCGAACCGGCAAGCCAAGTCCGGTGCTGCCGCAGATGCCGCATTCATCATGGGCAATGCTTCCAAGGTCATCATCGTGCCGGGTTACGGCATGGCGGTCGGTCAGGCCCAGCATGCGGTCCGCGAAATGGCCGACAAGCTGAAAGCCGAAGGGATCGAAGTCAAATACGCGATCCATCCGGTTGCCGGGCGGATGCCGGGACACATGAACGTTCTGCTGGCCGAAGCCAACGTGCCCTATGACGAAGTGTTCGAGCTGGAAGAGATCAACCACGAGTTCTCGACCTGCGATGTCGCCTACGTCATCGGCGCCAACGACGTCACCAACCCGGTCGCCAAGACCGATCCGACATCGCCGATCGCCGGTATGCCGATCCTCGACGTCGAGAAGGCCGGTACGATCCTGTTCGTCAAACGCTCGCTGAGCCCGGGCTATGCCGGCGTCGACAATCCGCTGTTCTATGCCGACAACACCATCATGCTGTTCGGCGATGCCAAGCAGATGACGGAAGAAATCGTCGGCGCGCTGGAATAATTAATTTAGAAAATACACCGTCATCCCAAACTTGTTTTGGGATCCATACCTTCACATGCAAATTGTGCCGGATATTTATGGGTCCTGAATCAAGTTCAGGACGACGATACTTGTTTAATCCGGGACCCGGCCCCGTTCGGTCCATGTCATCATGCCGAGCGACATCAGCCCGAGAACGGCAAAGCCTGCGACCAGCGGCAGCACGGTGCCATCATAAAAGTGCCCGATCATCCAGCCGAGCGGCAGGGAAATCAGCGTCGATACAGAACCGAGCAGGGCCGCACCAAGCCCGGCGATATGGCCGAGCGGCTCCATAGCCAGCGCGTTGAAGTTGCCGAACAGCATGCCGATGCAGAAAAACGTCCCCAGCAGCCAGCCCATGAACAGCCACAACGGCGGCATGCCGTGATAGATGAAGGTCGGCACCAGGAAGCTCAGTGACAGCACGCTGAGCGAGATCAGGGCTCGACGGCTTAGCAGCCGCATGCCGAGACGCATGACCAGTCTGGAATTGCAGATCGACGCACTGCCGATGGCCAGCGCCGCCATGCCGAAAAACAGCGCAAACAGCGGGCCGAGCTGGTAGGTGGTCTGGAACACCTGCCGGGCCGAGCTGAGATAACCGATGAATGCACCGTATATGAACCCGGCGCTCAGGGTGTAGCCGACGGCTGTCCGGTAGCTGCAGATTTCCCTGATGCCGAGGGCGATCCGCGTGATCGTAAACGGATGGCGGTTTTCTGACGCCAGGGTTTCCGGCTGACGCTGCCAGAACCAGAGCAGACCGATCATCGCCATGGCCATCAGGAAATAGAAGGTGGCGTGCCAGTCGGCGAGCATGATCAGCCCCTGGCCGATGCTTGGCGCAATTGCCGGGACCAGAATGAAAATCGCCATGGTGATCGAAAGGATGCGGGCCATGGTGCGGCCTTCATGGCTGTCGCGAACGATGGCGACGGTGATGACGCGCGGCGCTGCGGCGCCCAGACCCTGCAGCACGCGACCGGCCAGCATGACGTCCAGAGACATTGCCGAAATCGACAGCACGCAGCCGGTGATGAAAATGATGTAGCCGATATAAATCGTCGGCTTTCGGCCGATGCTGTCGGAAATCGGTCCGGCAAACAGCTGTCCGACGGCGAATCCGCCAAACAGCGACGAAACGACGAGCTGCGTATGGTTGGGATCGGTTACCTGCAGATCCCTGCCGATGATGCCGAGGGCCGGCAACATGATATCCGTCGCCATTGCGACCATCGAGATCATCAATGCCAGCAGGCTGACAAATTCTGGAAATGCGAGGGGTTTCAGCGGTGGTTTCATGGTGCCCGTCCAGATGAAGGCCACGGTCGTGTGGCTTCTGAATGGTATATGGGGGCAGGAGGGCTGCCGGCGAAAGAATACTGTCTCAAACACGATAAAAACCGCCCGGACCATCTGGTTGGGCGGTTCATCTTTGGGGAAAACGCCCGCAAGGCGGGCGGCCGTCAGGTGAGATTAGAAACCTTCGCGCTCGATGCGTTTACGCTCGAGTTTACGGGCACGGCGAACGGCTTCAGCCTTTTCACGTGCACGGCGTTCGGACGGCTTTTCGTACGAACGGCGCAGTTTCATTTCACGGAAGATACCCTCGCGCTGCATCTTTTTCTTGAGCGCTTTCAGGGCCTGATCGACATTGTTATCACGTACGCTGACTTGCACGGGCGACTATCTCTTTCCAAGTATCTATAACGTTAGGTCACACAAACCTGATCGTGGGGCCATCCCCGCGAGTGGGGCCTTATATCAAAGGTTTCGGGCGGTGTGAAGGGCGAATTGCGTTATTTTTAACTTCTGCGACAATTGTTGCAATATGGGTTCAGGGGCTGAAAAGGGGCTAAAATTGGCGGTTTTGAAGATTGCACGCATGGGTCACCCGGTTCTGATGGGTATTGCAAGCCCGGTCGTTGATCCGAAAGACCCGGAAATCCGGCGTTTGGCGCTGGATATGGTCGATACGATGAACGATGCGCCGGGAATCGGGTTGGCTGCCCCGCAGGTGCATGTACCGCTGCGCATGGTCATCTATATGGTGCCTGAAGAAAGAACGGAAGACGGGGAAGGGCATCCGCTGACGGTGCTGATCAACCCGGTAATCACGGTGCTGGACGAGACCACCGAGTCCGGTATCGAAGGCTGTCTGTCGCTGCCGGGCATGGCCGGTTCTGTTGCCCGGCCCCGGCATATCAGGGTCAGTGCGCTTGATCTCGACGGCAATCCCTTTGAATACGACGCCGAAGGCTATCATGCACGGGTCGTGCAGCACGAATGCGACCACCTTGATGGTGTACTGTACCCGATGCGAATGACCGATCTCGGCCGATTCGGCTACGTCGAGGAAATGACGAAGTCTTCCGAATAGGTTATGGTGGTGTATTGGAGAGCGTGATGACCCGAAAAAACTCTAGATCCACATTCGAGCAGGCCGAGGCCGACTTTCTGGCGTTGTGTGATCAGGTACTGCTGGCAACCCTTGCGCATGTGCCGTTCGACGGCTGGAATGAAAAGGCGCTGGCTGCCGGTGAGAAAGCCGCCGGTCTCGGTGCCGGAGCGGCGTATCGGGCCTTCCCGGACGGCCTTGACGACATGGCGGCGCATGCGTCGGATTATTTCGACCGTAAAATGCTCGAGCGGCTGGCGACACTTGATCTGGCTTCGATGAAGGTCCGCGAGCGCGTCAGTTGGGGTGTCAGGGCGCGAATCGAAGCCTGTGCGCCTTACAAGGAAGCGCATCATCGTCTACTCGGCCATCTCGCCCTGCCGACCCTCAAGGCACTGGCGGCGCGCCTCGCCTGGCAGACCTGCAATCGTATCTGGTATGCCGCCGGCGACGAGGCCACGGATTTCAATTATTATACCAAGCGCGGCCTTCTGTTCCCGGTCTATACGACGACGATGCTGTACTGGCATACCGATCAGTCGGCGAACAGCGAAGACACCTGGGGCTATCTGGATCGCCGCATCGCCGACGTGATGAAAATCCCGGGCTATCAGGCGCGCCTCATGAAAAGCCTCGCCCGGCTGCCCAATCCGCTGCACTTCTTCAAACGCTCGGCCTGATTCTTCACTGATTTTTTGCTGAATGAATACGGGGCACAGCGCTTTTCGCCGTGCCCCATACTCAGGGTGGGCATCCCGCGCCTTGGCGCGCGGGGCCGAGCGGGGGGAGGCTCGGCGGCGAAGAAATGATCGCGTAGCATGACTATGACAAAGCCGCCATGAAAGCGCCAATCACAGTCTTACACGGTTTAGTGATAAGTGCCACCAGGCCCGAGAGAATCGCTGTGGGTGGATATTCCAGGGTTACAGAGCGGCTCAACAGGGCGTTTTTCAAGCCAGTACAGTGCTTAAGCTTCCGGACTCGCGTACCCGCCCGCCCTCGGCTATGCTTTCCGAGGATTTTCGGAGACGATCATGCTTCAAGCGCACACGCAACCTGCACCAGCCCCGATGGATCTCGCCGATCATTTCATGATCTGCAACAAGCTCGGTCGTTATCTGACCGTGCACGACGGCAGCCGCTTCGTCATCACCGATGATTTTCGTGAAAACGATATGGGCAACGCGGCGGCGGCGGCCATTGCCTCGATCTATTCGCGCGATCCGCTGGTCGCCCAGGCGGCGCTTTTGCCGCTCGGTCGCAACGGCGGCATCCACACCAACAAGCGCCGTTCCTATGAACGTCTGTTTGCCCTGATTGAGGCGCAGGCGCTCGACCCTGGTGTCACCAAGTCGGCGGCGCACATTCTCAAGCACGATTTCCGTGAAGCCGAGATCAAGGCCATTGAAGCCGAACTGGGTGACAAGCTGAGCCCTGCACGGTTGCGTTACCGGGCCTTCCTGGGCGTCGTCCGGCAATTGCTGGAAAACAAGATTTCCGCACCGGCCTTCCTGGACGAGTTCCGCGAGTTTACCCGCACCGTCGCCGGCAAGCTTGATTTCGGTATCTACAGTTTTTGTCTCGACCGGATTTTCGGCAACCCGCGCATTCCGATGAAGGTCAAGAAGCTGCTGGCGGTCGAGACAGTCAAGTTCCCGCCGCTGATCCGCCGCGAACTGATCACCAATCTGTTCGTCTATCCCGGTCAGGCGCAGGAACTGATGAGCTTTGTGCGCGGCCTGATCATGGCCGAGCTTGAGCCGAGCGTGGTGGTGGAAATCGAATTGCTGGAAACCTTCAAGCAGAACCGCCTGTCGATGAGTGATATCGAAGCCGGTCTGCGCCAGAGCATTATGTGAGCTAGTCGGCACGCATTTTCATGATTTAAAAAAGAATCGTCACCCTGAACTTGATTCAGGGTCCATAGGTGTTTGGAAGTTATGGATCCCAAATCAAGTTTGGGATGACGCTTATGGCGTCATTTCCAGTGACCCTTGGGGTACAGCCGGTTGACGTGGCCCATCTTGCGGCCTTCGCGGACGTCCTTTTTGCCGTACAGATGCAGCCGTGCACCGCCGTCCGACATCAGATCCGCCCAGCCCAGCACCGCCGAGCCGATCAGGTTCTTCATTTCCGCGTCGTGATGCGGGGTGACGTTGCCGAGCGGCAGGCCGCAGACGGCGCGGACGAACTGTTCGAACTGGCTGGTCGGACAGGCATCCATGGTCCAGTGGCCGGAGTTGTGCGGCCGGGGAGCGATTTCGTTGACCAGAAGCTGGCCGCTGCGCGTGATGAACATCTCGACCGCCAGAAGCCCGACCAGATCAAGCCCGTCGGCAATGGCGTGGGCGATACGGACCGCTTCACTGGCCATCTCAGGAGACATTACCGCCGGTGCGATGGTGGTATCGAGGATATGATTGACGTGGCGGTTTTCGACCGGCGGATAGGTCGCCCAGCCACCGCCCGGTGAGCGGGCGACGATCACCGAGATTTCCCGCTCAAGATCGACAAAGGCTTCCAGAATGCCGATCTCGGCGCCCATTTCTTCCCATGCCGCGGCATAATCGCAATCGGGTGCAATCAGCACCTGTCCCTTGCCGTCATAGCCCATGCGCGCGGTCTTGAGGACGGCCGGACGACCGATCTCTGTCGCCGCCGCTTCAAGCTCGGCCGGCGAGGTGACGCGGCGAAACGGCGTCGTTTTGGCGATTTTGTTGATGAATTCCTTTTCGACCAGCCGGTCCTGGGCCACGGCGAGGCTCTTCCAGCCGGGCCGGACGACCGCATACCTTGATAAAAGCTGCACGCTTTCGTGAGGAATGTTCTCGAACTCGAAGGTGACAACGTCGACCGCTTCGCCGAACGCCTTGAGGGCAACGGCGTCGTCATACGCGGCGATGGTCGTGGCGGCGGCGACCTGCGAGGCCGGGCTGTCGCTGTCGGGGCAGAAGATGTGGCATTTGTAGCCGAGCTGACCGGCGGCCAGTGCCGTCATGCGGCCGAGCTGACCACCGCCCATAATGCCGATGGTGCTGCCGGGTGCGAGCGGGTGGACGTTCTTCTTCATGAGATCAGGCGTTGTCGCTGGGGGCTTCGGCAACGGCGTCGGTCTGACGCTTGCGCCATGCGGCGAGGGCGCTGTCGACGGCCGGATTGTTAAGCGCGATCACCGATGCCGCCAGCAATGCGGCATTGATGGCACCGGGCTTGCCGATGGCCAGCGTGCCGACCGGCACACCGCCAGGCATCTGGACGATGGACAGCAGGCTGTCCATGCCTTTGAGGGACTTGCTTTCAACCGGTACGCCGAACACCGGCAGGCTGGTCATGGCGGCGGCCATACCGGGCAGATGAGCGGCCCCGCCGGCACCGGCGATGATCACCTTGAGGCCGCGGCTTTTGGCGGTTTCGGCGTATTCGTAAAGCCGTTTCGGGGTGCGGTGCGCAGAAATGATCCTGGTTTCGTAGGCGACACCAACGGCGTCCAAGGTATCGGCGGCATTCTTCATGGTTTCCCAGTCGGACTGGCTGCCCATGATGATACCGACGTCTGCTTTGTCTTGCGCTGCCATGGATCACTCTCCCTGATGGCTGAAGCGGGAAAGCGCGGCATTATAGGTCTGCTTGGGCGCTGTGCAAGCTTCCTCAACACCCACGTGAACAAATGTGTTATACTATCAGGCAGCCATAAACGGGGGTTAAGTCAATGGACGTTAACCGAGCTCAGGGTATTGCGCCGATTGCCAATAATTCACCCGGCAGTGGCGGTCGCGATCACCCGCACAAGGACAATCCGGCCGAGCTTCCGGCCCAAGAGGCAGCCGTTGATGAGTCCGAAGCCTTTGAAATAGATGGTCTGGCTGCCGAAATTACACCCTCTGCGCAGCGAATCCTCGATACCCTCGCGGCCGAGATCGAACCTTTGCGCCGGCAGCTTGAATTGTCCAAGGAGCGCGAAAAGAACCTTCGCGAGGATCTGGCCCTGCATTCCTTCCTGCCGGTTCCCGGGCGGCGTGAATTCATCCGTGAGCTGCATCATGTGCTGAACCACCTCGGCGATCTTACCACCATGCCGTCGCTGGCCCTGCTGCATATCGCCAATGCCGATGAAGTGCGCCGCAGGTATGGACGCGATGCCCTGGACCGGCTGCTGATCCATGTCGCCGAAGCGATCAGCCGAAACCTCCAGCCGACGGACATTCTGGGCAGTCTCGGCGGCAATGATTTTGCCGTGATCTTGCTGGGCGCGGGGGCGCAACTGGCCCGCGAACGGATCGCCGGTATCGTTCAGACCATCGCAAGAACACCGGTCAACGTGCAGGGGGTTGCGATTTCACCGGTGCTGCTGGGCGGCAGTGCTGAATTAAGTGCCGGGGCTACGGCCGAGGCTTCGATCCGCAACGCAGACCGCTTGCGGACACCATAATCACCGATATCAGGCGATGATATCGGGCAGCATCCGGCTTTCCAGCTTGCTGATCTGGTCCTTGAGGGACAGTTTTCTTTTTTTCAGGCGCTGAATCTGCAGTTGGTCGAACGGCCGCGTCTCGATCAGGTGATCAATAACATCATCGAGATCGCGGTGCTCCAGCTGCAGGTCGTGCAACTGTTTCTTCAATGCATCGTCGTCAGTATCGTTCATAATGTCCGCAGTCAAGATTGCCAGTATAGTGGATAACAATTTCGACGTGTCTGCAACAGGAGGTTCCTCTGAAAATGAAGCGGATTGGCGTATTAACCAGCGGTGGCGACTGTTCCGGACTGAATGCGGCGATCCGTGCCGTTACGATGCGCGCGATCCACGGATACGGGTGTGAGGTCGTCGGGATTCTCGACAGCACCGAAGGGCTGCTGTCCAATCCGCCACGCACCATGGCGTTGAAATTCGAAGTCTTTTCCGGAACGGTGCTGCGTAGCGGCGGAACCATGCTGGGTACCGTCAACAAAGGCAATCCGTTCAACTATCCGATGCCCGACGGCACCACGCAGGACCGCTCGTCGAGCGTTGTTGACGCCATTCATGGGATGGGCATCGACGGATTGATCGGCATCGGCGGCGATGGCTCGATGAAGATATTGCATGCCCTGATGGAGATGGCCGACGTACCGTTTATCGGGATTCCCAAAACCATCGATAATGACGTGCCGATGACGGAATTCGCGATCGGCTTTCACACCGCCGTCGGCGTTGCCACCCAGGCCCTCGACGGACTGCAGCCGACGGCTGCCAGCCATCACCGGGTCATGATTCTCGAAACCATGGGGCGCGAAGCCGGTCATATTGCGCTGAGCGCCGGGGTAGCCGGCGGTGCGGACGTCATCCTGATCCCGGAAATCCCCTATGACATTGGCAAGATCGCCGCCAAGCTCGAAGATATTCGGCGCAACGAGGGGCGCAATCATGCCCTCATCGTTTGCGCCGAAGCGGCCATGCCACAAAACGGCACGGCGCAGTTTACCAACGAATCCGGGCGGATCGTTTACGGCGGCATCGGCCATGCGCTGGGACGTGAAATCCATGAAGCGACCGGTGCGGAAACCCGTGTCACGGTCCTTGGTCACGTCCAGCGGGGCGGCCCGCCCTCCAGCTTTGATCGGGTGCTGGCGTCGACATTCGGGGTCTATGCGGTCGACATGCTGGCAGAAGGACTGAGTGGGCAGATGGTTTCATGGTGGGACGGCAGTATTCGCCACGTTTCGCTCGCAGAAGTGGTCATCGCCGAAAAACCGGTCAATCTCAACGGTTCGCGGATGCGTGCCGCACGCGGGCTGGGAATTTGCTTTGGCGATTAAGCGACAGATTAGGTGTTTAGATGAACGTATTGTAATGAAAACGGGCACGATCCTTGTAGTATATAAAACCCGGTTACGGTAATATGACGCTACTACAGAGAACAGAGAGAAAACGCCGACGAACCAGAAAAGGAGGAAGTTTAATGGGAAAATCAGAGCGGATTGATGCACTGGTGACTAAACATGATAACCTCGAAAGCAGGATCGAAGACGAAGAAAGAAAATCCCTTCCCGATGACATTGCCCTTCACGAGCTGAAAAAGAAAAAGCTCAAAATCAAAGATGAACTGCTGAGCATGGGTCAGGCGTGAGATCCCCGATGACAATCTAGAAACAACCAAGGCCGCATCCCGCGAGGGGCGGCCTTGTTGTTTTTTGCAGGTCATTCTCACTTGGTATGCAGATCAATCTCACTTGTAACGTCACTCTGAACTTGTTTCAGGGTCCATGCGGACTATTGCCTTGATGACCGCAGTATTTATGGATCCCAATCCAAGTTCGGGATGACGGTTCCTGATTGGCTTGAGGTTCAGATTTCCTTGGCCAGTTCGCGCAGCTTGAACTTCTGGATTTTACCGGTCGAGGTTTTCGGCAGTTCGGCGAAGACCACGTTCCTCGGGCATTTGTAGTGCGCCATGTTGTCGCGGCAGAAGTCGATGATATCCTGCGCCGTGGCCGTGCTTGCGGCACTCACCTCGATGAAGGCGCACGGCGTTTCACCCCATTTGTCATCCGGTTTGGCGACCACGGCGGCAGCCAGCACGTCCGGATGCTTGAACAGCACGCTTTCCACTTCGATCGAGGAGATGTTTTCGCCGCCGGAAATGATGATGTCCTTGGAGCGGTCCTTGAGCTGGATATAGCCATCGGGTTGCAGAACCCCGAGATCACCGGAGTGGAACCAGCCGCCCTTGAGCGATTCCGTCGTCGTCTTGGTATTCTTCAGGTACCCCTTCATGACGATGTTGCCCTTGAACATCACTTCGCCCATGGTTTCGCCGTCGGCCGGCACGGGGAGCATGGTTTCAGGATCGATGACGCTCAGATCCTCAAGCATGTGATACTTCACGCCCTGACGCGATTTCAGATAGGCCTGCTTTTCGATGGGCTCGTCATTCCATTCCGACTTCCACGCACACATGACGGCCGGGCCATAGGTCTCGGTCAGGCCATAGGCATGGGTGACGTTGAAGCCCTGTGCCTGAATCCGCTCGAGTGTCTTTGCTGCCGGCGGCGCAGCGGCGGTCATGATGTCGACCTTGTGGTCGAACGGACGGCGTTCCTCGTCGGTGGCGTTGATGACGAAATTGAGGACAATCGGCGCACCGCAGAAGTGCGAGACCTTGTGATCGCCGATGGCGGCGAAGATCTCTTTGGCGTTGACGCGGCGCAGGCAGACGTTGGTGCCGGCCATCGCGGCAATGGTCCAGGGGAAGCACCAGCCATTGCAATGGAACATCGGCAGGGTCCACAGATACACCGGATGGTGCGTCATGTTCCAGCCGAGCACGTTGCAGACCGCATTCAGATAAGCGCCGCGATGATGGTAGACCACGCCCTTGGGGTCGCCGGTGGTGCCGGACGTGTAATTCAGCGAGATGGCTTCCCATTCGTTGTCGGGCAAATGCCATTCGAAACCGGCGTCACCGGTGGCAAGGAAAGCCTCGTAATCCAGTTCGCCGAGTTTTTCGCCCGGTCCGTCATATTCCGGATCGTCGATGTCGATCACCAGCATCTTGCGGCCGATCTTGGCCAGGGCGGCCTTGATGGTCGGCGAAAATTCGGTGTCGACGATCAACACGTTGCTGTCGGCATGATCGAGGGAAAAGGCGATGATATCGGCATCAAGCCGGACGTTGAGGGTGTTGACGACGGCACCGATCATCGCCGGTCCGAAGGCGCATTCGTACATTTCCGGCGTGTTCGAGGCCATCACCGCGACGGTATCGCCTTTTTTGACGCCCCGTTTGGCCAGCGCCGAAGCCAGTTGCCGGCAGCGGGCAAAGGTTTCGGACCAGGTGTAGCGGCGTTTTCCGTGAATAATCGACGTCAGGTCCGGATAAACGGCGGCTGTTCTGCGAATGAACGTCAATGGCGAGAGGGGCGTGTAATTGGCCGGTGTCTGATCCAGATCAATGTCGTAGATATTGACGTCGCTCATAGTTCTGCTCCCTGCAATGTGCATGCTTGATGCGTGCACGTGCTTGTGATTTTTTGCATAATGCCGAACCAACGAGACAAGTTAAAGAGCGTGATGAACAGTAAAATTGCGCCGCCAAGGGAGAATGCCGCCATGACCAACGCCTTTGAACAAGCCTTTGCCCGCTCCATGCAAGACCCGGAAGGGTTCTGGGGTGATGCCGCCGAAGCGATCAGCTGGACGAAAAAGTGGGACAAGGTCCTCGATGACTCCAACAAGCCGTTCTATCGCTGGTTTGCCGGCGGCGAGCTGAATACCTGCTATAACTGTCTGGACCGACATGTCGAGGGCGGCCGCGGCCAGCAGGCGGCGCTGATCTACGACAGCCCGGTCACCGGCGGCACGGAGCGCACCTATACCTATGACTCCCTGCTGGCCGAAGTCAGGCAGGTCGCCGGCGCGCTCAAAGCCGAGGGCGTTGAAAAGGGTGACCGCGTCGTCATCTACATGCCGATGATCCCGGAAGCCGCCATTGCCATGCTCGCCTGTGCCCGCCTCGGGGCCATTCATTCCGTCGTCTTCGGCGGTTTTGCCGCCAACGAGCTGGCAGTCCGCATCAACGATGCCAAGCCCAGGGTGATCATGTCGGCGACCTGCGGCATCGAGGTCAACCGTGTCATCCCCTACATGCCGTTGCTCAACGAAGCGATTACACTGGCAACCCACAAGCCGGATGCCTGCATGATTATCCAGCGGCCGGAATGCGAAGCGGCGATAACGGCGGTCAAGCATGTCGACTGGCAGGCGGCGGCGGCCGCTGCGGCGCCGGCGGATTGCGTATCCGTCGAATCCTCGCACCCGCTGTATATCCTCTATACCTCGGGCACCACCGGTCAGCCGAAGGGCGTCGTACGCGACAACGGCGGTCATGCGGTGGCGCTCAAATGGTCGATGAAGAATATCTACGGCGTCGAGCCGGGTGATGTTTACTGGGCGGCGTCGGATGTCGGCTGGGTGGTTGGCCATTCGTACATTGTCTATGCGCCGCTGATGCATGGCTGCACCACTGTTCTTTATGAAGGCAAGCCGGTCGGCACGCCCGACGCCGGGGCTTTCTGGCGAATGATCGAGGATCACAAGATCAAGGTTCTGTTCACCGCACCGACGGCGTTTCGTGCGATCCGCAAGGAAGACCCGAACGCAGCACTGCTGAAAAAATACGACATCAGCTCGCTTGATGCGCTGTTTCTGGCCGGTGAGCGGACCGATCCCGATACCCTCAACTGGGCGATCGAAACCCTCAATGTGCCGGTTGTCGACCACTGGTGGCAGACCGAAACCGGCTGGCCGATTGCATCCAACTGCTTAGGGCTGCACGAATATCCGATCAAGCCGGGCTCGCCGACCAAGCCGGTGCCGGGCTGGAACGTTCAGGTGTTGCACGAGGAAACCCACGAGCCGGTAGCCGCCGGTACAATCGGTGCGATCTGCGTCAAGCTGCCGATGCCGCCGTCCAGCCTGCTGACGCTGTGGCATGCCGATCAGCGCTATATCGATGCTTATCTTGCGGAGTTCCCGGGCTATTACAAAACTGCCGATGCCGGCATGTATGACGAGGATGGCTACATCTACATCATGGCCAGAACCGACGACATCATCAATGTCGCCGGACACCGGCTGTCGACCGGCGGCATGGAAGAAGTGCTGGCCTCGCACCCGGACGTTGCCGAATGCGCGGTGATCGGCGTCGATGACCAGATGAAGGGGCAGTTGCCGTTCGGTTTCCTGGTCCTGAAAGCCGGCGTGACCCGCGAGGCCGAGGATATCGTCCACGATGTGGTTGCACTGGTGCGCCAGAAGATCGGCCCGGTGGCCGCCTTCAAGCAGGCGACGGTGGTGCAGCGTCTGCCGAAGACACGGTCCGGGAAGATACTGCGCGGCACCATGCAGTCGATTGCCGACAACAAGGAATGGAAAATGCCGGCAACCATTGACGATCCGGCAATTTTAGACGAAATCAGAGTTGCGCTGGAGGGTGTCGGTTACGGCGCATCGCGCAAGGAATAAGGAAGAACAATGCGTCTGAAGGACAAGGTCTGTGTCATCACCGGTGCCGCACAGGGGATTGGTGAGGCCTGCGCGCTCAGGTTTGCCCGTGAAGGGGCCAAAGTTGTTGTCTCCGATGTGCAGACGGCCAAGGGCGAGGCAGTTGCGCTGAAGATTCGCGAGCAGGGCGGTGAGGCGTTTTATTTCGCCTGTGACGTTTCCGCCAAATCCGATTGTGATGATCTGATCGCCGCCGCCGTTGCTGCTTATGGCCGCGTCGATGTGCACCTTTCCAATGCGGCGCTGCTGATCGCCAAGGATTTCCTCGATCTGACCGAGGAGGACTGGAACAAGACCCTGGCCGTCAATCTGACCGGGTTCTTCTTTGCCGGTCAGTCGGCGGCGGCGCAGATGGTCAAGCAGGGCAGCGGCACCATCATCAACATGTCGTCGATCAATGCCGTGGTCGCGATTCCGACCGCGACCCCCTACACCGTCTGCAAGGGCGGCGTGCTGCAACTGACCAAGTCGATGGCACTGGCGCTGGCGCCGCATGGGATTCGCGTCAACGCCGTTGGCCCGGGGACCATCGCCACCGAGATGGGCAAGACCATGATGGCCAATCCGGAAGCCAAGAAACGCGTGCTGTCGAGAACGCCGCTCGGGCGTCCGGGCGAGCCTGATGAAATTGCCTCGGTGTGCGTCTTTCTGGCGTCTGATGATGCCAGCTATATTACCGGCGAGACGATCTACTGTGACGGTGGAAGACTGCCGCAGAATTACCCTGTAACCGTTGCTGATTGAGAACGACAAGGACCCTGAGATGAACCTGATCAAAGCGAACCCGGATGCGGTCCGCAAATATCATGACGCCGCGCAAGCCCGCATGGAAAAACTGCGCGGCCGCAATCTGAGCCTCGATATGACACGCGGCAAACCGTCACCCGAACAGCTGGATCTGAGTGAGGCGATGCTGACCATCGTGCAGCCGGGCGACACCACCGGCGAGGACGGTACGGATCTGCGCAACTACGGCGGACTGGCCGGTATTCCGGAAGCGCGCCGTCTGTTCGCCGAATATCTCGGCACGACGCCCGAGCGTGTCATCGTCGGCGGCAATTCCAGCCTGTCGATGATGTGGGACGTGCTGGCCAACGCAATGATGTTCGGGATGCCGGGCGGCGACGGCCCGTGGCGCGATCAGAATCCGAAAATCATCTGTCCGGTGCCGGGTTATGACCGCCACTTCGCCATTTGCGAGCGGCTGGGTATCGAGATGATCACCGTCGAATTGACGCCGTCGGGTCCGGACATGGATGCCGTGCAGGCGCTGGTCAAGGATGACCCTTCGGTCAAGGCGATCTGGTGCGTGCCGAAATATTCCAACCCGTCGGGTGATTCCTATGCAAAGGAAACGGTTGAGGCGCTGGCCTCGATGCCGACCGCGGCAAAGGATTTCCGCCTGCTTTGGGATAACGCCTATGCGGTGCATCATCTCGGCAACGGGCCGGTTGCGCTCAGCGACATCATCAAGGCCTGCGAGACTGCTGGAAACCCCGACCGGGCGATTATCTTCGGCTCGACGTCGAAGATTACATTGGCCGGTGCAGGCGTGGCGATGCTGGCCTCAAGCCCGGCGAACATCAAGGATCACCTGGAAAAAATCAATTTTGCGATGATCGGTCCCGACAAGATCAACCAGCTGCGCCATGTCCGCTTTTTCAAGAACATGGACGGCATTCTGGCACACATGAAAAAACATGCCGAAATCGTTGCCCCGAAATTTGCCGCCGTCGACGAAGCCCTCGAGAGAAACCTCGGCGGGACCGGGCTGGCGACATGGACCAGACCGGACGGCGGTTACTTCGTCAGTCTTGATGTGTTGGACGGCTGTGCAGCGGCGGTGATCAAGCGCTGTGCCGAGGCCGGTGTAAAAATGACCCCGGCCGGTTCGACATACCCGTACGGCAAGGATCCGTATGACAGAAATATCCGTATTGCACCGACATTGCCGAGTGTCGACGAGATCAAAATCGCCATGACGGTGCTGACGGCAGCGATCGAGGAGGTCTGCTCGAAAAAGCTTTTGCAGGCATGATCCGAACAGATCGGATTTGACGGCAGGGCTTTAAAAAGGGGGATGGAACGGTTAGGTTCCCGGTGATTTATGTAGTGGGTTCCAAGCCTCATATGAACCAAGGATAAAGGTACTAGTAATGAAAATGACGAAATCGATATTCACATGCATCGCAGCCTGCGCGCTGCTCGTTGGCGTGCTGCCAAATGCTGCCAGCGCTGCTGACGGTGCGTCCGTATTCAAGAAATGCACGGCTTGCCACAGCGTCGAAGCGGGCAAGCACAAGGTTGGGCCGTCGCTGCACGGTGTTGTCGGGCGCAAGGCTGGCACGGCCGAAGGCTTTAACCGCTACAAGGGCCTCAAGGGTGCGGAATGGACCTGGGATGAAGCGTCCCTGATGGAATATCTGGAAGACCCGAGCAAATTCACCAAATCCAAAACCGGACAGAGCTCGACCATGAGCTTCAAGCTGAAAAGCGAAGACGACCGCAAAGCCGTCATCGGATATCTGAAAGCAAACTGAGCACGTTTTCAGATCGTGACAAAAAAACGGCCGACAATTTTGTCGGCCGTTTTTGCATTCTGGGCTCTGTCGTACGCGGGGGCTCAGCTTTCGCTGGTACTTCCCATCGCTGGCGGGGCCGAAACGGGGGCTGCACCATTGGCCGGGACGGGCTCGGCTTTCGGGGCATGGACGGTTCTGGAACGGGCACGGGCAACCGCCACGGCCTTTTCCAGATCGGTCGCGATGCAAAGACCAAGACCCACCGGGTTTTCGGCTTTGATGTTCGGTGAATTCCAGTGTGAGCGGTCACGCACCGAAGCAATCGTCGGCTTGGTGGTGCCGATCAGTTTGGAAATCTGCGCATCGGAAAGCTCGGGATAGTTTTTGACCAGCCATGAAATAGCATTCGGGCGATCACCACGCTTCGAAACGGGCGTGTAGCGGGCGCCTTTCTGACGAATTTTCGGCTGCGGAATATTCGGTTTGATCATCTGCAGCACGGCATTGGGGTCACCTTCGCAGCGCTCGACTTCTTCGGCAGCCAGTGCACCGGCTTTAATCGGATCAAGGCCCTGCATGCCGATTGCGACATCGCCATCGGCAATGGCCTGTACTTCCAGCTCGTGCAGACCGACGAACTGGGCGATCTGATTAAATGTTAGGGTCGTGTTGTCGACCAGCCAAACGGCGGTGCCCTTAGGCATCAATGGATGCGCCATAACTCTTACCTCTCAAACTTCAGGGATTAACCGGATGGCACTCCGGTAAAATACGGCGCCTTTATAACGCCAGGTTCGGGTCTGGGTCAAAACATCATCGTAGTTTTGTGACAGTAAAATCATTCGACGCTGAGCATGATTTTGCCGATATGCGCGTTGGATTCCATTAATTCGTGTGCCGTTCTTGCTTCAGAGAGCGAAAAAACCTTGTATATCACGGGCTTGACGCGTCCGGCCTCAATCAGCGGCCACACCGTTTTTTTCAGGTGCCGGGCAATTTCCCCTTTACGTTCAATACTTTGTGATCGGAGCGTAGAGCCGGTCAGCGTCAGCCGTTTCAGCATCAAGGGCATGAAATTCACTTCGACCTTGGCCCCCCGCATAAAGGCAATATTGACGATCCGGCCGTCTGGCGCCGCCGATTGGATGTTTTTTTCGATATAATCGCCGCCGACCATATCCAGGATCACATCGACCCCTATACCGCCGCCGAACGCTCTGGCCGCAGCGACCCAGTCCGCATCCCGGTAGTTGACGGCCTGTTCGGCACCGAGATCCAGGCAAGCCTGGCACTTTTCGTCGCTGCCGGCGGTGACGATCACCCGCGAGCCAAGCGCTGAGGCAATCTGGATCGCCGTTGTGCCGATGCCACTGGAGCCGCCATGAATCAGCAGCGTCTCGTCAGGGGCGAGGTGCGCACGATCGAACACATTGGTCCATACCGTCATGCAGGTTTCCGGCAGGGCTGCGGCCTCGACAATCGACATCCCGTTCGGCACCGGCAGGACTTGCGGGACCGGTGCGCACACGTACTGGCCATAACCGCCGCCGGAAACAAGCGCACACACGCTTTCGCCGATCTTCAGGCCGCTGACGCCGTCGCCCAGTGCGGCGATCTCGCCGGCGACTTCAAGGCCGGGAATGTCCGTGACGCCTTCAGGCGGAGCATAATGACCCTGGCGCTGCACGCAATCCGGGCGGTTGACGCCGGCTGCGCGGACGCGGATCAGGATCTCGCCGGCCTGCGGTGCCGGCACCGGGCGCAGGGTTGATTTCAGAACTTCCGGGCCACCGGGCTCGGTGATTTCGATACAGGTCATCTCGCTCGGGATCGTCATTTTGCTCATTCTCAGTCTTTGTCTGATGGTTCCGGAAACGGTTCGCTAATCGCGGGGCCTTGTTCAAGGGGCCGGGTCTCTTTTAACATCCCGATGCACAGTTTGGGAGAGGCGTATGAGCATTGATGATCTGGAGCCGCAAAAGCAGGCCAAGCCAAAGAAAGACCTTGAGGTCATGTCGATCGAGGCCCTGCATGAATACATAACCGAACTGCAGGCGGAAATCGAGCGCACCCGCGAGGCGATCACGCAAAAGCAGGCGGCCAGACTGGGCGCCGAGGCCTTTTTCAAGAAATAAGCGGGCTTTCACAGGCTCGTCAGGCCTGACACGTCATATCTGGCCGTTTCGGGCCCGTTTGCGGGTCATGAACAGGATCCAGCCGATCGGACCCAGAAACAGCACGATCACCAGCCAGCCGACCTTTGGGCTGAACGGGCAGCGCGAACCCGGCGGCATGCGCCAGGGGCCGGAAACCGGGCTTATGGCAATATGCGCCATCGGCAGGACATAGCCGATCAGGAGTATTGCCCAGGCGAGCCAGACTGGCAGCAAATCAGCCCCTTTCCGTTGCGAATGATGCCGGGAATCGCTTTTCCCTAGCGTGTACCCATTAAATCAATATTAACGCCTTAAAGATACGCTTGAAATGTGAAGCCGTATCTTTCGGCTCACACTTTGACGCCTCCCTGTAAAACTCGCCGCCCCCACGGGGGCGGTCTTTTTGTAACAAGCTTGAGAATTACTCAAGAAAAAGACCTGCTTGACGTAGGGCAAGCAGACCGCTTTAATTCTGCCACAATAAAAAAATTGCTGGCGAGTTTTACAGGGTCGAGGCAAAAAATATGGGGGCTACCGGGTAACGGTGGCCCCCAAAATTATGTGCATCAATCAAAACGAGGGAATCGATGGCACCCCCAAAATCTGAATCGCGTGAAGATTACAATTATTTCCTGAACCTGCAGACCCGCTGGATGGACAACGATCTCTACGGGCACGTCAACAACGTCACGTATTATTCCTATTTCGATACCGTGGTGAATTACTTTCTGATCGAAAAGGGCGGCCTTGATATCCACAAGGCAACGGTCATCGGCGTCGTCGTCGAGAGCCACTGTAACTATACCCGCTCGATTGCTTATCCTGACATGATTGAATGCGGACTCAGGGTCGGGCACCTCGGCAATTCGTCGGTGCGCTACGAGGTTGGTATTTTCAAGGCAGGGGATGCCGAAGCCTCAGCCGCCGGTCATTTCGTGCATGTCTTTGTCGACCGCGAGACGAACAAGCCGGTGGCCATACCGAAGTCGATTCGTGATGCCCTGAGCGCCATCGCCGTCGAGGCCAAATCATGAGCGGCTATCTGGATTGGCGGATAGAGGATTTCGCGTTTCGGACGGATATTCCGACCCGCTGGGGCGACAATGACATGCTCGGTCACCTCAATAACGTCGTCTATAACCGGATGATCGAAACCGTCGTCGTGCGCTTTACCATGAACCCGTTGCAGATCAACTGGGACACCGATCAGAGTTATCCGGTGGTGGTTGAATCGCTGTGCCGGTTTCACCGCTCGCTGTCTTTTCCGGAAACAGTAACGGCCGGGCTGCGCGCTGGGCGAATCGGCTCGACCAGCGTGACCTATGAAATCGCGTTGTTTGGTGAAGAGGGCGAAGCTCCGGCTGCGACCGGGCATTTCGTGCATGTCTTCATCGACCGCGACAGCCAGAAATCAATCTTCATTACGGATGAAATCCGAAGCCGGATCGAGACGCACGGCATCAAAGCCTGACGTTTCTTGCTGCTGATCTGGAAACAAAAAAGCGCGCCCGGGTTACGGACGCGCTTTTGTTTTGACGGATACGGCGATCAGGCGGCTTTCTGCTCGATCGTCTTGGTCGCGCTGACATTGGCAATTTCAATTTTGCGCGGCTTTTCGCTTTCCGGAACGACCCGTTCCAGGGCGATGTGCAAGAGACCGTTCTCAAGCTTGGCGCCTTTGACCTGAATATGTTCGGCCAGTTCGAAGCGACGTTCGAAGGCGCGGCCGGCAATGCCCCGATAGAGGAACGTGCGCTCGGCTTCGCTGTCATTGGTCTTGCCGGAAACGACCAGAGTGCGGTCGGTCATGGTGATGTCGATGTTGTCTTCGGAGAAGCCCGCGACGGCGAGCGTGACCTGATAACCGGTCTCGCCAAGCTGTTCGATGTTGTAGGGCGGGTAGGAGCTGGTCTGGTCAGCCTGAGCTGCGGTGTCGAGCAGACGCTGCACGCGGTCAAAGCCGACGGAATGACGGAAAAGGGGTGCAAAATCAATCGTACGCATAGCAAATCCTCCTTGAGCGATTTGAGTATAGAGCCCGCATTCAGCGGTCCGTTACGGCCCCGATCCGGGCTCCGTTCAATAGAGCGAACCCGAATGGCATTCGCTCTTCCCAAGATTCAGATAGGCACAGGGAAAATGATCGCAAGGGGGAAAGATTAAAAAAATGCACCAAAATACAGAGCGGTTTTCATCTGTTTTTTGGGGAGTGGTATCGCGTATTCCGCGGCTTGCACTCCTGTTATTCCGCGGCTTGCGCGCCTGTTATTCGGCGGCTTGCGCGCCTGTTATTCGGCGGCTTGCGCTCGACGCCAGTCGACTTCCCAGAGCGTCACCGGGCCATCGAAGCCCTTCATTTCGAAGCCGCCGCGATTGACGAAGCGATAGGACTTGCCCGAGCAAATCCCCTTGACGACGTCGGAGACGAAAATCTCGTTTTTCTGCGCCTTGTCGACGATGCGGGCCGACATCTGCACGGTTGATCCGAACAGGTCGTTGTCTTCCTGGATCGGCTCACCGGCGTTGATGCCGATCTTCAGATACAACGGCAGATTGGGATTGCCCTGGGTATGCGCATTGGCGCCCTGCTGCATCATGATGGCCGCTTCGACGCTGTCTGAGGCCTGTTCGAACGATGCCATGATACCGTCACCGGTATGTTTGACTTCCCGGCCACGGAACTGTGTCAGGGCTTCGCGAACAACCCGGTTATGGGCGCGCACCACTTCCTGCGCACCGGCATCGCCCAGCGCCTGGGTCATTGCCGTGGAGCCGGCGATATCGGTAAACAGCACGGTAATGACGCGAGGCTGCTCTTCTTTCTGCTTCGGCTTATTCCATTCTTCAAGGGCCGAATCCAGGTGGCGTGCGATATGGCCTTCATCCGTCATGAAGGTATTCATCGAGTTGCGACCAGCCTGGAACATCTGCATGTAACGGCTGTCCTGCAAAAGATACTCTTCATATTTGCCGGCAAAATTCTCGGCGTGGGATTTCTTGTAGCCAAGCACCTGAACACTGTCGCCGAGGATCTTGTTGGCGGCTTTCTGATCGATGTCGCGGCTTTGCATAAGCGCTTCGGTGGCCCCGGCAACCCACAGGTTGACCCCGAACTTGTTGAAGTTGTCGAGTTTTTCCTTGTTGAATTTCGAGCCTTCAAGCGCAGCGCCCAGCGCTTTCATCATGAAGGCTTTCTGTTTCTCTTCCTTCGGCGACAAACCTGTCGCAATCTTGGCGTCACCGGGCGGCAAGTTGCCACCATCGTCGCCGCCCATTTCGCCGCGCAGACGTTCGTTGGTCGCGTCATCTTCTTCCTTGGCGTTGGCCTTGCGGGGGGCGGTCTTGGCGGCGGCCTTGGCAGAAAACAGCGGCTTGGTTTCCTTGATGCTGGTTTTCTTCAAAAGGCTGGATGCCATCATCAGGGCGGACAGCAGAAATGTGCCGACGAAAACTACGAACAGGATGTTCGAGACGGCATTGTCCTGCATGCGGACGCCGAACAGAACCTTGCCATCAAGCAGGCTCGAGGTGAGGAAGGCGAAGAAACCGGCAATCAGCAGACTGATCAGCGCAACCATCAACAGTTTAATGAGCACCAGCGTCAGGGTGCTTTCCTTCGCCGGCCCGCTTTTGCGTGCACTGCGACGCGGCATGTCATCATCGGTCAACGACGCGAACGTGGAGTTCAGTTCTTCGTCGTCGTGATGTTCTGGTTCTTCCTTGGCCCAACCGGATTTGGTTTTCTTGACGTCGGTTGCGTCGGTTTCGTGCGGATCCAGATTGGCGACCCCGGCACTTTTGAAGATGACGAATTCCTGCGACGTGCCGCGATCAGGATCATAGACCTCGCGGACAACCTTTACGGCGTTGATTCCGGGCATGCGTTCGAGAGCACGGGCTTCCTCGACAGCGGCTTCCTTCTGGAAGGAGCCGAACTGTGCGTGGATGCTCCATCGCTGACCCTGTTGTACCTGGACCTCAAATTGAGTAATCCCGGCCACGCCATACCTCCTCAGAATTATAGCTCAGGCTATAATCCTCGTTACGCCCATGAATCATCAATCGTACCGTTCTTGTGCCGGTGCGATTGCCTCCACGTAATCAAGATACCAAAAACGGAATCCGATAACAATTTGATTTTGCAATGTAATATGGTGCTGAAATTTGTCGTTACGGAATGAAAAACGCCCCATCAGAAAACTGAAGGGGCGTTGTTTCGAAACACGACCGGGAAAGATCAGTTTTTGAGGCCGATACCCGAGAAACGCTTGTTGAACTTTGCCAACTGGCCGCCGCTGTCGAGCAGGCGGTGGATACCGGTCCAAGCCGGATGCGACGTCGGATCAATGTCGAGTTTGAGGGTATCGCCAGGGCTGCCCCAGGTCGAACGCGTCGTATAAGTCGTACCATCGGTCATCTGGACCGTGATTTCGTGATAGTCTGGGTGCAGGTCTTTTTTCATGGCTTTCGCTCCACTTCAAACGAGGGCGCCTTATACATAGTCGCTGGGCGAGTTTCAAGCCTGCTCTTATGCTTTGGCTGGGAATGCTATCAAGTTTTATTGCCGGGGCGCCAAATCAGTGCCCTGTAGGCGAGAATTGCGACCAGCAGCATCAAGGCTGCGCCCGAAATATAGGGTGTATTGATCCCGAAATATCCAAATGTAGCGCCGGCAATGGCGGGGCCGATCATTCTCGAAAGCGTCGTTGCAGATCGGGTCACGCCCATCAGACCGCCCTGCACATCCGAGCCGCCGCGCACCGAAATAGCCGTATTCAGGGCCGGCGTGGTGATCGAAAAGCCGAGCGCCGCCAGCGTCATCGCGCCGACCAGCTGGGGCACGGTGGTGACGAACGGGACCAGGGCCAGCCCGGCCGTCAGGGCCAGCGCACCGGCCAGAATCAGGTGCTCGACGCCAAACCGCTTGGCCAGCCGTCCCATCAGGCCACCCTGTATCAGGGCCGCCAGGAAGCCGATAAAGGCGAACAGATAACCGTTCTGCTCCGGCCCCCAGCCGAACTGCCGTCTCGACCACATGGCAAAGGTCGATTCCAGCCCGGCAAAGACCAGCGTCGCCAGAAACGCCAGTATCAGCAGATTGCCGATACCGGGTGTTCTAAGGGCGTCCATAAGGGCCTGCATGCGGGCAACGCGGGTCTGCTTCTGAATGGCCGCCCGTGCCTCGGCGGAGAGGCTTTCCTTGAGCACAAACAGCCCGAGCAGAAAAGCCAGAGCCGATAATCCGGCGGCGACGAAGCTTGGCGTTCTGAAATCGGCGTGCAGCGGGTCGGCACCGGCCAGAATGCCGCCGACGGCGGGGCCGAGGATAAAGCCGACGGAAAAGGCGGCGCCGATCATGCCCATGCCCTTGGCACGGTTTTCCTTGGTCGTCACATCGGCCGCATAGGCAAAGGCGGTTGAGATGTTGCCGGCCATCAGGCCGCCGAGGGCGCGGGCCGCAAACAGCATCGGCAGGGTTTCGGCAAAGCCCAGCAGAATATATGAAAGCGATGCGGCGCCAATCGTTCCCAACAGCACCGGACGGCGACCGATGCGGTCACTGAGCCGGCCCCAGAAGGGCGCTGCGAGGAATTGCGCGGCGGAATAGATGGCCATCAGCAAGCCGACCTGGGCCGGTGAGGCGTGATAATATTCCGCATAGAACGGCAGCAATGGGATGATGACCCCAAAACCGAGCAGGTCGACGACGACGATAAGGAAAAGTACGGGCATTAATCAGCGCTGTGTAAATTTGAGTTCAATGCGACGGTTTTTGGCTTTGGCAGCTTCGCTGTTGCCGGTTTCGATCGGATAGTGTTCCCCGAAGCCCGTCGCGGCAAGCCGTTTGGCGGGTATGCCCTCGGCGATCAGCGCATGCACGACGGACAATGCACGGGCCGTCGACAGTTCCCAGTTCGACGGGAACCTGGGCGTGGCAATCGGATCAATGTCGGTGTGCCCGTCGATGCTCAAGATCCAGTCGATGTCGTCGGGCATTTTTATGGCAATTTCGAGGAGCGTCGTCGCCAGCTTGCCAAGTTCGCGTTTGCCGTTGTCGCCGATTTCTGCAGAGCTTTTGGCAAACAGCAGTTCGGACTGCAGAACGAAGCGGTCGCCGACGATACGAACATCATCGCGGTTGCCGATGATCTGACGCAAGCGGCCGAAAAACTCCGAACGATAGCGTGAAAGTTCCTGTACCTTGGATGCGAGCGCGGCATTGAGCCGTTGACCAAGGGATTGAATCTGCACGTTTTTTGATTTGGATTCTGCTTCGGATGCCTCAAGTGCGGCGTTCAGGGAATCCAGCTGCTGGCGCAGTGCCGCCATCTGTTTGTTCATCAGCGCCAGTTGCGCGCGCGCGGTATCGGCGATTTCCTGCTTCTCGGCCAGACCGACTTTCAGGCCGTCGCGCTCGCTGGTGATTTTGCTCAGGGATTGCTCCACGGCATCGCGTTTTGCTTCCGCTTCGCTGGCCCGGAACGACAGGCTGGAGACTTCTTTTTCCAGTTCTTCCTTGAGCGCCTTGAGGGCGGCGACGTCACCGCTCAGATCGGCGATTTCCGCCAGCTGCCGGTCGATGGCTTCCTTGTCGGCGACCGAGCGCGCCCTGAGGGACGTCAGTTCCGTTCGTGCCGAAGCGTAATCGGCGCGTAATCCGGCCAGTTGCTGTTCGAGGTTGGCCCGCGATTCCAGGGATGCGGACAGCTGATCGCGCAGGCTGTTGACGCCGAGCTTCAGCTGATCGTTCTCGCTCTTGGTCAGGGCTAGCACCTTGGAAAGTTCGCTAAGGTCGCTTTCAAGTGCCCTGAGCGCCTTGTCGCGCCCGGATAGCGCCTGACCCAGAAAGAACTGCGCCAGAACAAAGATCAGCAAAAGAAAGATGATCACCATCAGCAGCGTCGCCAGAGCATCGACGAAGCCCGGCCAGATAATGCTGGAGCGGCTTTCGCGACGGCTGAATGAGGCCATTGCCGACGTCCTTAATTACCGTCGCCGGTAGCGGCGATGGTTCTGGCAAGGAGGCGGATTTCCCGGCGCAGCGCGTCGGTGATTTCATTGCGCGACAGGACGTTTTCGTCGATCAGGCGCTGCATGTTCTTATCAAGGTTGCGCAGGTGCGCGTTCATCGCCTCGTCGCTGCCGCCGGACCCCGAGTTGTTGGCGAGCTTCTGCAGGATCGGTTTCATCTCGACCTGGGTCTCGGCAAGGTTGCGCATCACGGCCTGTTCGGTGCGCATGTGATCGGTCAGGGTTTCAACCTTGTTGGCCAGTTCGCTGAGCGAATGATTGACGGCGTGCTTGCCTTCTTCGCTGCGGGAAATGATGACCTGCAGGTTCTCCAGGCTTTCCGCTGTCTGCTCCAGAAGCGCCTGGACGTAGGCCGGCACCCCTTGTTCGCCTTCCGAGCCGAGTGCCCCGCTGGACAGCCGGGTTACGCTGGACAGCCACTCTTCAAGTTCATTGAAGAAACGGTTTTGCGCCTGTCCTGCCTGCAGATCGAGAAAACCCAGCACCAGAGATCCGGCAAGCCCGAACAGGGATGAGGAAAAGGCCGTGCCCATACCGTTGATCGGTGCTTCAAGGCCGGTTTTAAGATGCTCGAACAAGGTCGCCGCTTCGCCGCCGCTGACGCTGAGGCTGGCGATCACGTTGCCGATCGAGCTGACGGTCTGCAAAAGGCCCCAGAAGGTGCCGAGCAGTCCCAGGAAAATCAGCAGGCCGATGTTGTAGCGCGACAGTTCGCGGCCTTCATCAAGGCGTGCGGCAATGCCGTCGAGGATGGAGCGCATGGACAGTGCGGAGAGGCTGAAGCGGCTGCCTCTGCGGTCGGACAGCATCGTCGCCATGGGTGCCAGCAGTCTGGGATTCTCGCCGCTTTCCGGCAGTCTGATTTGCAGGCCGGCTTCCGTTTCGGCGAGCGTATCACGGAAACGGTCAAGCCATGAAACTTCCGGATAGAGCAGGGCAACCTGTCGGAAATTGTAGAAAATACCGAGAATGAGAACGCCGAGGATCAGGCCATTCAGCGTGGCATTGGCAAGAAAGGCGTCCTTAAGCGGTTGAAAGACGAAAAAACAAGCCGCAGCAACAATGCCAAGAAACACGACCATACGAACAAGAAAAACGGCGGGACGGGTCATGCAGATTTATCCTCGGGCCGAAAAATTGCTCCGAAACCGGAGCGAGGTGAGCGTGAGACCGGGGCCTCAGCGCTCAATCATGTTAACATCGACGCGATTCCGGGGCTCGCCTTCGCCTTTGTCGCCGAGGGCCCGGACATCAATGCGTGTTGAGCGGACACCTTTTTCGATCAGATACGAGCGAACGGACAAGGCCCGCGACAGGGAAATCCGTCGTGCCTTGCTGGACGTCAGATCGCTGCCGGCGGCATAGGCCATCAGCTGTACACGCAGTTTCTCCGAGTCGGCAAGTTTCGCAAGTACCGACTCAAGCGCACTCTGTCCATCAGCAGACAATTTGGTGTCGTCATTGTTGAAAATGACTTTGACCATGTCATCGGCAGGGTTTTCAGGGGATTTCGAAGCCTGTTCAGGCGCCGCCGGAGCGGCACTTGCCGTTTTCTGTTTGCCGGCTGCCGGTATGACCGGGGCGGCCGGTGCTGCGCCCGTCGGCATCGGCGGCGGTGGCGGTGCCGAGGCGACCATCGGCGGCGGTGGCGGGGCCGCATTTACCGAACTGGTCGGTGCCGGTGTCGGTGCTTTCTTCTCGGCCAGTTGTTTCGGTGCCGCAATGGCCGGTGCAGCAGGTTTTGGCTTCGGCGCCTGCGCCATGGCGGGAGCCGGTGCCGGCGTTCTTGACTGGGCAGCGACTTTCGGTTTTTCGGTCGGGTTCCGTAACTGCACGGTCTCGCTGCCGCCTAGTGGGGCGACATGCAGCATTGAATGGGGAGGCGTCAGGCCCGGCATCAGCAGACCATCACGCGAAGCCGGCACCGGCATCATGCCGTAAGGAACGGCGCTGCTCTGAACCGGTGCTGTCGATGAGCCGCCATTCAGGGCGTCCCAGTTGATCTGGACATTGTCGGTTGCAGATTGATAAGACGATGTCTGCGCCTCGGCGACGGTGCTCGAGATAAGCGACAGTGCCAATGCCGTTCCACTGAGACAAAGAACTGTCCGGGTGCGTGAATGTTTTATCGTTTGTCGGCGGTACATGAAGCCTCCAGTGCCCACTAAGAGCCACGCGCTTGTGCACGCTTAATTACTAGAAAAGAAAATACCGAACAGATGGCCCGGCCTCAACCGCTTTACGCGTTTTTTGCCGACTTCTTCAATAATAGCCGGAATTCCCGGTCAAGTGAGGCGTTTGTCGCGATGATTCCACCGGTTTCCAGCATTTTATCGCGACCCTGAAAGTCCGTCACGATCCCGCCGGCTTCACGAACCAGCAGAATCCCGGCCGCCATATCCCAGCTGGAAATATTGCGTTCCCAGTATCCGTCGTAGCGTCCGGCGGCAACAAATGCGAGATCGAGGGCCGCAGCGCCGAGGCGGCGGATCCCCGAAGAAACAGCCATGACACCGGTCAACTCGGCGATCAGGGTCTCGTGACCCGGGCGGCCGAGGAACGGAATGCCGGTCGCGAAAAGTGATTCGTCGATATTGCTGCGCCCCGAGACCCGCAACCGTGAATCACGCAGGAACGCACCGTTGCCGCGCTCGGCATAGTACAGATCATCGGTGATCGGGTTGTAGACGACGGCGGCTTCGATGCGCTTGTCACGCTCAAGAGCGATGGAAACCGCAAAATGCGGAATGCCGTGCAGAAAATTGGTGGTGCCGTCGAGCGGATCGATAATCCATTTGTTGGAAATGTCGGATCCTTCGAGTACGCCGCCTTCTTCGAGGATGAAGCCGTAGGCGGGGCGAACCTTCTGCAGTTCCTCAACAATAATTTTCTCGGCCTTGGTGTCGGCCTTGGTGACGAAATCGGCAGGACCTTTCTTGAGGACCTGGAGATTTTCGACTTCGCCGAAATCGCGACGTAATGCACGTCCCGCTTTTTCGGCGGCGGCAACCATGACAGTCAGGAGCGGAGAGAGGCGATTGGACATACTGCGTGGGTACCAGTTCTAATCTTTGGCGCGTTCGACGTAGGACGCGTCGCGGGTATCAACGACGATCCGGGTGCCGGATTCAATAAATGGCGGCACCAGAACCTTTACGCCGTTTTCAAGAAGCGCAGGCTTGAATGAAGACGATGCCGTCTGGCCTTTGACCACGGCGTCGGCCTCAACCACCTGCAACGTCACATGCGCCGGCAATTCGACACCGAGCGGTTCTTCGTCGAATGTTTCGATCATCACGTTCATGCCGTCCTGCAGGAACGGCACATTGCTTTCACCGACGATTTCGGTCGAAAGCGTGACCTGTTCATAGGTCTCGCCGTTCATGAAGGTGTGCATATCACCATCAGAAAACAGGAACTGGAATTCGGACTGCTCGAGCCGAACCCGTTCAACTTTCTCTGACGAGCGGAACCGTTCGTTGAGTTTGGTGCCGTCGCGGACGTCTTTCAATTCGACCTGCAGATACGCGCCGCCCTTGCCGGGCTGCGTGTGCTGTATCTTGATCGCATACCAGATGCGGCCCTGATGTTCGATAACCATCCCTGGACGGATGGCGTTTCCGTCAATCTTCATGTTGATCAAGTCCTGAAAATCAATGTTTAACGGGGGTAGCCCGGCGCGGGTTCTATCAGCTTGGCATGGGGGCTGTCACCGAAAATCACGCCGCAAGTCCTGATCAGGGGCGTTGCAGCGCCTCACTGAAAGCCCTGACGCCGGCTTCCGGGCCATCCGGATGCGACCAGACGGCACCGATCACAGCCAGATAATCGGCTCCGGCGGCAACCAGCGGGGCACAGTTTTCCGCGGTAATCCCGCCGATGGCGACGCAGGGCAAGGTCGTCATCATCGACCATGCTTCGAGGACTTCCAAATCGGCCGCGTGTTTGGTTTCTTTGCTGGCGGAGGGGAAAAATGCACCGAAGGCAACGTAATCAGCGCCCTTTTCGCCGGCCTCGATGGCCAGATCGCGGCTGGCATGACAGGTCACGCCGATGATGGCCTCGGGACCGAGCAGCGCGCGGGCGGTATCGTAATCCGCATCGCTTTGACCGATATGCACACCGTCGGCACCGGTTGCGGCGGCAATGTCCGGGCGGTCATTGATGATCAGCGGCAGATCAAAGCCGTGACAGACCGGCACCAGAATCTCTGCGGCACGGATGAAGTCCTCGTCCGAAACATCCTTGAGGCGCAGTTGGACGGCACCGACGATTTCCGGCTTGGCGGCGATGGCGCGCGACAGCATGTCGGCGAAACGCACCGGTTCGATTGCTGGCGGGCTCAGGATATAGAGCTTGCACCCAGTGTCTTCGGATTTGTCTGCCATTTGTTTTCCAGTTCAATGCCTTGCGGCGGATTTGGTGAGCCATGCATGCAGGGCTGCATCTTTATTCTTCGGATCGGCCAGATCCAGCGCCGCCAGCGGTTCGCCGGACAGGATGATGCCTGAGCCACCGGCGATATCGCGCAGTTTCGTTAGTACCGACTCGTCGGCATCAAGCCGCAGTTGACGGCACCCTTCCTGCAGGGCCTTGAGCGCGTGCCCGGCGTCAGAGCCGCAATCGATGACGGCGGTGACGGTAACGGATAGGGCAGGCATTTCGCCGATGACCGTTTCAATCATGCCCCGAAACACTGCCGGGCCGAGGCTCGCCGCAGCACCCGGTGCGCTGAGCAGCACGACCGGGCAGTGCAGTGATTGTGCCGCAGCAACAGCGCGGCGAACATGATCGATCTGGTGAACGATAACGACTGGATCCATGAGCCCGATCATTACAGTCCCGGGATCAAACCCCGGCCATCACCATGGCGGTGTCCGGCATGCGATTGGAGAAACCCCATTCGTTGTCGTACCAGCTCAGTACCCGCACGAAGTTGCCGCCGACGACCTGCGTCTGCGTGCCGTCGAAGGTCGAGCTTGCCGGGTTGTGGTTGAAATCGATGGAAACCAGAGGTTCGGTGTTGTAGCCGAGGACGCCTTTGAGCGGACCGGCAGCAGCAGCCTGTTTCATCGCTTCGTTGACTTCTTCTGCCGTCGTGTTGCGCCCTGCAATAAAGGTCAGATCGATCAGCGAGACATTCTGCGACGGTACGCGAACCGAGGTCCCGTCAAGCTTGCCGACCAGTTCCGGCAAGACCAGACCGACCGCTTTGGCGGCACCGGTCGAGGTCGGGATCAGGGAAGCCGACGCGGTCCGTGCTCGGCGCGGGTCGGAGTGCAGCGTGTCGAGCGTGCGCTGATCGCCGGTGAAGGCATGGATCGTCGTCATGTAGCCTTTTTCGATGCCGACCAGTTTGTGCAGCACGTGGGCCACCGGGGCCAGGCAGTTGGTCGTGCACGACGCGTTCGACACGATGGTGTCGGCGGCGGTCAGGCTGTCGTGATTGACGCCGTAAACGATGGTTTTGTGAACGTCTTTACCGGGCGCCGAGATCAGGACCTTTTTCGCCCCGGCTGCAATATGTTTGCCGGCGGTGGCGATATCGGTGAAGAAACCGGTGCATTCGAAAGCGATATCGACGCCAAGCTCGCCCCACGGCAGATTGGCGGGATCGCGTTCGGCGGTGACGCGCATCGGTCCGGTGCCGACGTCCATGGTGCTGCCGTCAACCGTTACCGTGCCCGGGAAGCGGCCGTGCGTTGAATCATAGCGGAACAGGTGGGCGTTCATGTCTACCGAGCCGAGATCGTTGATGGCGACCACTTCGATGTCCTTGCGGCCGCTTTCAATAATACCGCGCAGAACCAGACGGCCAATCCGACCAAAACCGTTAATGGCAACACGTACGGCCATTGCTTCCTCCTGAGTTGGCCGCAGCCTTAATGCGGCGCGGCATATGGGTTAGTGAAGATGTTTCGACGGCAAAAAAACGGGTTTCCCGGCAAACGTCAACGTCTGATTGATGCACGGGATTGGAAAAATTCGGCCAGAAACACAAAAATGTGCGTAATCTCATAATTGTAGGGGAAATTTCTCAGGTAATAATTGACCTTACTCAAGGAACAGGATTAGGGTCTCGACTGCTGTCTTTATGGCGTCAATACTAAACTGGAGGGTTGTCGGTGTTAAAATCGACCATTGCCAAGGCATCACGGGTCGACCGTGGTTTTGATCGGCTGGAAGCAGCCGTTGATCGCCTCGATGCCGCCTTGAAGGCAAAAGGTTCCCTGAACACCGTCGGCAACACTGATGAAGCGCTTGAGCGCCTGCGTCAGGAAAATGTTGAATTGAAAGACCTGAACCGCGCTGCGGCGGAACGTCTTGGTATCACCATACAGCGGCTCGATGCCCTGCTGCAGAACTGACGGATGAGCTGACATGGCGCAAGTAACAGTCACCATAAACGAACGACGCTATAACATCGCCTGTGATGACGGGCAGGAAGCGCATCTCTCCAGGCTTGGTTCCTACGTAGACAAAAGGGTCAGCGAACTGGTTGCGGCGGTCGGGCAGATCGGCGATGCCAAGCTTCTGGTGATGGTCTCGTTGCTGGTCGCAGACGAGCTTTCCGACGCTTATGCCGAAATGGGCACGTTGAAATCAGGTGGCAAAGGGGCGGCGGCGGCGGCTGAAGCCGATGGCCGGCTCAGTGAAACGCTTGAGAAACTGTCGATGCGCATTGAAAGCATTGCCGAGAGCCTCGAACAGGCCTAACTTCACAAGTGGCGGGCTGCGGAGTACGTCAGGCTTACGTTATCCCAGGGGCCTAAATCCACCGTACGGGTGCTGTCCCTGTCGGTCTCTTGGGACCGGTATATGGCGCCCACTTGCTAGACCTGGCCACGGAGGATCTCACAGTCAACGGCTCAGGCGGCCCGTCATAATTATTTTGTTATCTTGTTTTGATTTATTTCCGCTCAGCGTTGCGGCGCAGCGTTGGGATGCGACACCATGACAGACCTTACCTCCCTCAAATCACAGAATCGCAAAGTCGCAGCCAAGCAGCGCGATCAGTATCACGCGGATTGTCCCGATGCCGGGGTTAGGCTTTGCGGTCACATATTGTCGCATGCCGGCGATCTCGGGCTGCTGTCAGGTGCCAGGACCGTTTCCGCGTTCTGGTCGATGGGCTCGGAAATAGATACGCTTCCGTTGCTGCAAGCGCTTGCCGCTGCCGGCCATCAGACGGCCTTGCCGGTGGTAGTCGGCAAAGCGCAACCGCTGATTTTCCGCGCCTGGCGGAGCGGCGAGCCGCTGGCCGACGGCGGCTTCGGCACCTCAATTCCGCCCGCCAGCGCAAAGACGGTGATCCCCGATATCCTGTTCGTGCCGCTGCTGACGTTTGATCGCGCCGGCTACCGTCTCGGATACGGCGGCGGATTTTATGACCGGACGCTTGAAAAGCTGCGCCTGAATGCGGCCCCTGATGCTCAACCTTTGGCGGTGGGTATTGCTTTTTCGGGCCAACAGGTAGACACCGTGCCGCGTGGGCCACATGATCAGCAGCTTGACTGGGTCGCCACTGAAACCGGATTGATGCGCATCGGTCATGATGCATCCCGTTAACGACGCCAAAGGAATACCCAGGGGATAATATGAGACTTCTGATCATCGGCGATGTTGTCGGCAGTTCCGGACGCGCCGTTCTCAATGCCAACATGGCATCCCTGCGCCAGCGGCTGAAGACCGATTTCGTCATCGTCAACGGCGAGAATGCGGCGCACGGTTTCGGTATCACCGGCAGCATCTGCGATTCATTCTATCAGGCCGGCGCCGACTGCATCACCACCGGCAATCACGCCTTCGATCAAAGCGATGTACTGACGCAGATGGACCGCGACGAGAAATTGCTGCGCCCGATCAATTATCCGCCAGGCACGCCGGGCCGGGGCTTTGGCCTCTACAAGACCGAGGCTGGCAAGCGCATTCTGGTGGCCAACGTCATGTGCCGTTTGTTCATGGAACTTCTTGATGATCCGTTCCGTGCCGTCGACGAACTTCTGAAACGCTACAAGATCGGTCGCGATGTCGATGCCATCGTCTTTGACGTGCATGGCGAAGCGACCAGCGAAAAGCAGGCCATCGCCCATTACGTCGACGGTCGCGCCAGCGTCGTTGTCGGCACGCACACCCATGTACCGACGGCCGACACATGGGTTTTGCCGGGCGGCACAGCGTATCAGACGGATCTCGGCATGACCGGCGATTATGATTCGGTAATCGGCATGAAAAAGGATCTGTCGGTGCAGCGCTTCATCACCAAGGGCGAGCGAATCAGACTCGAGCCGGCTGCCGAAGACGGCACATTGTGCGGCTGTTTCGTCGTTCTTGACGATAAAAACGGCATGGCAAAACGGATCGAACCGGTGCGCGTCGGGGGGCGTCTGGTCGAATACATCCCCAAGCCCTGACCGAATCCAAGCCCAAAATCATGCAAAAATATGATTTTCCCGCCAAAATCTTGACATATTGCGGATGAATGATGTTGCAGATGGCTTGGTGCAGTATTCATTTATGCGCCTCACAGGTATTATGGAGCGATTCGCGGACCACCTGAGTGATCCGCCGCTTCGAGTTGGAAACATAGAGACGGAAAAGAAAAAATGGCCGGCCATTCACAGTTCAAAAACATCATGCACCGCAAAGGTGCACAGGACGCCAAGCGGGCGAAGAAGTTTGCCAAGCTGGCGAAGGAAATTTCCGTAGCGGCGCGCAATGGTGAAGACCCGGGGTTCAATCCCGGTCTGCGTCTGGCGATTGCCAACGCGCGCGCCGAAAACATGCCGAACGACAACATCAAGCGCGCCATCCAGCGCGGCGTCGGCGGCGATACCGAAAACTTCGAGGAAATCCGCTACGAAGGGTATGGACCGGGCGGCATTGCCATCATCGTCGAGGCACTGAGCGACAACCGCAACCGCACCGCTTCGGAAGTCCGCTCGGCGTTTGCCAAGCACGGCGGCAACCTTGGCGAGACGGGCAGCGTCAACTTCATGTTCGACCGTGTCGCCAGACTTGTCTATCCGGCCGATGCGGCCAGCACCGACGAGATGTTCGAAGCCGCCCTCGAAGCCGGTGCCGCCGATGTCGAGAGCAACGCAGAGGGACACGCGCTGTTCTGTGACCCCAATGACTTTGCCGACGTGCGCGACGCGCTGGTCGAGAAATACGGCGATCCGCAAAGCGGCGGTCTGGAATGGAAACCGCAGAACAGCATCGACGTTGATGCTGATACGGCGTCGACACTGCTCAAGCTGATTGACGTTCTGGAAGATAACGATGATGTGCAGACGGTGTTTGCGAATTTCGACGTGTCCGAAGAGGTCATGGCCAAGTTGAGCGAATAACAGATCGACAATACCCCGGAGTTTCCGGGGTTTTAAGGAGTACTACGTGCGTTTGATCGGGTTCGATCCGGGATTGCAGATAACGGGCTGGGGTGTCATCGAAGCGGTCGGTAATCGGCTTCGCTATGTCGCCGATGGTCTGGTGACGACCTCGCCGAAAGCAGCTCTTGCCGAGCGGCTGGTCGAACTGCATGCCGGTCTGACGGACGTGATCCGTGAATACGCACCGGAAGAAGCGGCGGTCGAGGAAACCTTCGTCAACAAGAACGCGGTGTCGACACTGAAGCTCGGTCAGGCACGCGGTATCGTCATGCTGGTGCCGGCACTGGCCGGTCTTTACGTCGCCGAATACCTGCCGAACCTGGTCAAGAAAACCGTGGTCGGTTCCGGTCATGCGCAAAAGGAACAGGTGCAGATGATGGTCAAAACGCTGCTGCCGGGTGCGATGATCGCCGGAGCCGATTCCGCCGATGCGCTGGCGGTGGCGATCTGTCACGCGCATCACCGCGGCACGGCGGAAAGAGTCCGAACCATGGCAAGGGCTGCGACATGATCGCCAGACTGAAAGGGCTCGTCGAAGAAGTCGGTGACGACTGGGTCGTGATCGATGTCGGCGGCGTCGGCTATCTGGTTTTTGCCTCCGGTCGGACCCTGGCCAGATTGGCCGTAGGTACTGCCACGACTCTCTATATAGAAACCCATGTGCGCGAAGATCATATCCATCTGTACGGTTTCGCGGATGCCGTCGAGCGCGACTGGTTCAAGCTTTTGACAACCGTGCAAGGCGTTGGTGCCAAGGTCGGTCTGGCGTTACAGGGCGTACTCAGCACCGATGACATCAGCCGGGCCATCGTTTCCGGCGACAAGGCTGCGATCACCCGGGCACCCGGGGTCGGGCCGAAGCTGGCGGCCCGGATCATTTCTGAATTGAAGGACAAGGTCGGCGGTCTCGCTCTCGGGCAATCCCTGAAGATGGAAACCGCCAACGCCAGAGCCGCCGTTGATCCGGCGCATGGGGCGGTATCGGATGCGGTTTCGGCGCTGGTCAATCTTGGCTACAGCCCGTCTCAGGCGTTCGGCGTGGTAGCCGAAGCGGCGGCTGAAATCGGTGAAGGTGCCAACATCAGTGCGCTGATCAAGGCCGGGCTGAGCAAGCTCGCCCCCGCCGATACCCGGGCCGGGGGGCGCCGGTAGATGGCTGAAGGCGAGCGTATCCTTGAAGCCGTGAGCATGCCGGGCGACGCTCAGGATGTCGCCTTGCGTCCGCAACGGCTCGCCGATTTTGTCGGTCAGCCGCAGGTTCGCAGTAATCTCAAGGTCTTTGTCGAAGCCTCGATCAGCCGCGCCGAGCCACTGGATCATGTACTGTTTTATGGCCCGCCGGGGCTTGGCAAGACCACGCTGGCGTCGATCGTTGCCAAGGAAATGGGCGTCGGCTTTCGTGCCACGTCGGGACCGGTGATCGCCAAGGCCGGCGATCTGGCGGCGATCCTGACCAACCTTGAAGCCGGTGACGTGCTGTTCATCGACGAAATTCACAGGCTCAACCCGGCGGTCGAGGAAATCCTCTACCCGGCGATGGAAGATTTTCAGCTCGATCTGATCATCGGCGAAGGACCGGCGGCAAGATCGGTCCGAATTGATCTGCCGCGCTTCACGCTGGTCGGTGCGACAACCCGCTCGGGTCTGATCACGACGCCGTTGCGTGAACGCTTCGGGATACCGATGCGGCTCGAATTTTATGGTGTCGATGATCTGCAGAAGATCGTTTCGCGCGGTGCCGGCTTGCTGGGCATGGTGCTTACCGATGACGGCGCCAGGGAAATCGCGACGCGGGCCCGCGGCACCCCCCGGGTTGCCGGCCGCTTGCTGCGCCGGGTCCGGGATTTTGCCGCCGTTGCCGGGAATTCACCGGTCGATGCCGAAGCCGCCGATGCGGCGCTCAATCGGCTTGATGTCGACAAGCGCGGGCTGGATGCCATGGACCGGCGTTATCTCGGCTGCATCGCCGACAGCTACGGCGGCGGGCCGGTCGGGGTCGAAACCCTGGCCGCGGCCTTGTCCGAGCAGCGCGACACCATTGAAGAAGTGATCGAGCCATACCTGATCCAGCAGGGCTTGCTGATGCGCACGCCACGCGGCCGCGCGCTGGCGGCGGATGGCTTCAAGCATCTGGGATTGAAGGCGCCGAGCACGTTCAATCAGCTGGAGCTGATCGCCGACGATGCGGAGGCCGGTGACGATGCCTGACACGTCGGTCGCACAGATTCATGTCCTTCCGGTCCGTGTCTATTATGAAGACACCGATGCCGGCGGGATCGTGTATTACGCCAATTATCTCAAGTTCGCCGAGCGCGCTCGGACCGAAATGCTGCGCGCACACGGTATCGAGAATGCGGACTTGATGGAAAAACAGCGGATCGCTTTTGCCGTTCGCGAATGCCATGCCGATTACAAGAAACCGGCCAGACTCGATGACCTGCTGGAAGTCAGAACACGGGTCACGGAACTGGCCGGTGCCAGCCTGCGGGTTGTTCAGGACATCTGTCGTGACGACGAGGCGCTGGTTACCGTGTCGGTCAGGCTGGCTTGCATGAATGTCGACAATGGCGCACCGAAAAGATTGCCGGACTGTGTCCGGGGGAGCCTCGGGTTATCCGGGCTTGAGAACAGATCAAGAGTTTGAAGGGACGAGCGGAGTAACGAATGGAAAATCATGCAGTGGATGCGGCTTTGATAGCCGGCTCGGTAAGCGCCGATCAGTTTGCAATCTTATCGATGTTCATGCGTGCCGGGATTGTGGTCAAAAGCGTCATGGTGTCGCTGATTCTGGCCTCGATCTGGTGCTGGGCGATCATCTTCGAAAAGCTGTTGACGGTCAGACGCCTGAACAAGCGCTCCGATGAGTTCGAGCAGGCCTTCTGGTCGGGCAAGTCGCTCGACGATCTGTTTGATCGTGTTGCCGTCAATCCGCGCGATCCGATGGCGGCGGTGTTCTCGGCGGCGATGCGCGAATGGCGCAGGGTCTCGGGCAGCGGTTCGGTGAACTTCAAGGTCGGGCTTGGCGAGCGGATCGACAGGGTCATGCAGATCACCGTGCACCGCGAGATGGACCGGGCCGAGAAATACATGACGTTTCTGGCGACGACCGGGGCAACGGCACCGTTCATCGGTCTGTTCGGAACGGTCTGGGGCATCATGCACAGCTTCCAGTCGATTGCGATTTCTTCGAACACGTCGCTGGCCGTGGTTGCACCCGGGATTGCCGAAGCCCTGTTCGCGACGGCACTGGGCCTTTTGGCGGCCATACCGGCGGTGGTTGCCTACAACAAGCTGAGCCGCGATCTCGACCGTTATGCCGGACGTCTGGACAGTTTTGCCGGCGAGTTCTCGGCAATCCTGTCACGCGAGATGGATGCCTAGGAGAAGCCAATGGCAATCACGACCCAACGTTCGGGCGGCGGCAGGGGCCGCTTTTCCAGGCAGAGCCGCCGGCCAATGAGTGAAATCAACGTAACACCGTTTGTCGACGTGATGCTTGTTTTGCTGATCATCTTTATGGTCACGGCACCGCTGCTGACCGTCGGTGTTGAAGTCAATCTGCCGGAAACCAAAGCCGGTGCGATCAGCGGTGTCGACGAGCCGCTGGCGGTTTCAATCACCGAAAGCGGCGAGGTATTTCTGCAAGATACGGCCGTACCGCTGGAAACCCTGGTGCCGCGTCTGCAGGCGATCACCGGCGCCAACCGGGATCTCAGGATCTTCGTGCGTGGCGATGCTGGGATCAATTACGGCCGGGTCATGGAAGTGATGGGGATCCTCAACAAGGCCGGTTACAGAAAGGTTGCGCTGATCACCCGGAGTGGTGGCCAGGTCGAGAAAGACGGCAAGCCAAAAACCAAGGCCCTGAAAAACCCTTAACGACGACGTTTTACGGATAGATACCAAACACCATGAAGTACGGCGTTTCCTTCTCAATCGTTCTGCACGCGCTTATTGTTGCGCTGGGATACTTCGGGCTGCCTTTGTGGCAGAAGCCCGAAGTGCTTGAGGAAACGCCGGTTTTCGTCGAACTGGTGGAAATTTCCGAAGTGCGGAACGCACCGCCGCCGGCACCGGTTGTCGAGCCGAAAAAAGAGCCCGAGAAAAAGCCCGAGCCGCCGAAACCGGTCGAAGAGGCAAAGCCCGCACCAGCGCCGCCACCGCCACCGCCGGAACCCAAGCCGGAACCGGAAGCGGTTGCCTTGCCGCCTGAGCCGAAGCCCGAGCCGGAACTGAAAAAAGAGCCGGAACCGGAACCGAAACCGAAACCGAAGCCGGAAGCCAAACCCGAGCCGAAGCCGGAACCGAAGCCTGTTGCCAAGCCGGAACCGCCGAAAGCGGTCGCCGCCCAGGCTCAGTTGCCTAAAAAGCCGAAGCCGCCAAAACAGTTCGAGGTGGCTTCGCTTTTGAAGACGCTGGAAGAGATCAAGAAAACCAGCAAGGCAGAGGCCAAGCCGGAAGCGAAGCCTGAACCAAAGCAGGATTTTGCCGAGCAGATGCGCAATGCCATCAGCAAGAAGGCGACGGAGCAAAACTCCGACCCGAATAAAAAAGTGACGATGACCGAGCTTGACGCCATGCGTCGTACGGTGATTTCGCAGGTTGCGCCGTGCTGGAATTTCAATCCGGGTTCCAAGGGTGCGGAAAATCTGGCTGTGGTGATTCGCATGGCGATGAACCCGGACGGTAGTGTGCAGTCAGCCTCGGTCGAGAACCAGGCCCGCTATTATTCTGACTCGTTTTTTCAGTCCGCTGCCGACGCAGCAAAGCGTGCCGTATTGAATCCGCGCTGTAATCCTATCAAACTGCCGCCAGACAAGTATCAGGTGTGGCGCGAGATATTGATCAATTTTGATCCGAAAGATTTGTTGTAAGGAGCCTCCATGTTACTGCCAACGAAGATCAGCTCAGCGGTCATGCTTGTGTTTGCCCTGGTGCTTACGTCGGGCATGGCGCAAGCCGAGCTCCGGGTCGACATTACGCAAGGCAAGGCCGAGCCGCTGCCGATAGCCGTCACCGACTTTTTCGGGGCCGGCGCTGAAGGGGCGAACATCGGGCGGGATATGGCGCAGGTGATCGCAGCCGATCTGCAGCGCTCGGGACTTTTCAAGCCAATCGACAAGCGTGCCTTCATCCAGACCGACAGTGCGCTGAATACGCTGCCGCGCTTCGGTGACTGGCGGATCATCAATGCCCAGGCGCTGGTTCAGGGGCGCACCGAACTGGTGCCGGACGGTCGACTTCGGGTCGAATTCCGTTTGTGGGATGTCTTTGCGGAACAGCAGATGATCGGATTGGCCTATTTCACCGTGCCGGACAACTGGCGCCGTGTTTCCCACATCATCGCCGATGCCATTTACAAGCGGATCACCGGCGAAGATGGCTATTTCGATACACGTATTGTCTATATCGCCGAAAACGGGCCGGAACGTCGTCGTATCAAGCGCCTCGCCATCATGGATCAGGATGGCGCCAATCATCGCTTCCTCACGGATGGCTCGGAATTGGTGCTGACGCCCCGATTCTCGCCGACATTGCAGGAAATCACCTATCTCAGCTATCGCGGCAACACGCCACGGGTCTATATCTTCAATATCGATACCGGCAGGCAGGAACTGCTCGGGGATTTCCCGGGCATGACTTTTGCCCCGCGATTCTCGCCAGACGGCCAAAGTGTGATCATGAGCATGTCGGAAGGCGGCAACACCAACATCTATGTGATGGATCTGAGAACCCGGCAATACAGGCAACTGACGCGCTCGGGCGCAATTGATACCTCGCCGAGTTTTGCGCCGGATGCCCAGCAGATCACCTTCAATTCCGACCGTGGCGGCTCGCAACAGCTCTATGTCATGGACAAGGATGGCAAAAATGTCCGGCGAATCAGCTTCGGAACCGGCAAATATGCGACCCCGGTGTGGTCGCCGCGCGGTGATTTGATCGCATTCACAAAAATTTCAAAAGGGACTTTTTACATTGGTGTGATGCGCCCGGATGGCTCCGGCGAGCGGTTGCTGGCCCAGGATTATCTGGTCGAAGCCCCAACTTGGTCGCCGAACGGTCGCGTATTGATGTATTTCCGCCAATCCAAACAGGGCGAGAAAGTGACGGATCCGCGATTATATTCAATTGACCTTACGGGATACAACGAACGCGAGATTATTACGCCTGTCGGTGCTTCTGATCCAGCGTGGTCGCCACTGATCCCGTGATGAGAATGCCGCATTGCGGCATAAAATGATACAAATCATGTGTGACAGGGGTTGAATTCCAAAAAAAGTACTTGGAATCAACCTCGTCACTCTTTAAAGATACCCACAATCAGCGTTTTAAGAAGAGCGCTTGGATAAACGCGTGCCGACGGATCGGCAATTTTGTTTTATGCGATATCACCCGTTAAGGAGTATTTCCGATGCGTTACAAGTTTTTAAGTGTGCTGGCCGCGGTTGCATTACTTGCCGCGTGCGAAACGGCGCCGGAATCGAATGGTAACGCCCAGTCGTCCGGTGGTTCTTCGTCAACGACGAAAACCAGCAATGCGCCGACTGCGATGGTACAAATTCCAGCTGGCAGCCAGGAAGATCTGGTCGTTAACGTTGGCGACCGTGTATTCTTCGCTTTCGACAGCTCAGATCTTTCCCCTGAATCCCGTGCTGCTCTTGAAAAGCAAGCCACGTGGATGAAGAAATTCGGTGGCGTCCGCGTCGTTCTCGAAGGTCATTGTGACGAACGCGGCACCCGTGAGTACAACCTTGCACTTGGCGAGCGTCGCGCAAACGCAGCCAAGGATTACCTGGTTGCTCTCGGCATTAACCCGGCACGCGTCAAAACCATCTCGTTTGGTAAAGAACGTCCGGCAGCACTCGGCCACAACGAAGCAGCCTGGGCACAAAATCGTCGCTCGGTTACTGTTGTCGACAGCGCCGGTAGCTGATCTTTCAGCGCTGCGAGTTACAAGGCGCTTGCTCCCCGGTTGATGCCGGATGGGCAAGCGCCTTATTTTTGCCTAATATGTTGTTGATTGTGTGTTCGCGCCGGTGCCCGAAGGGTGCCGGGCGCTTTGTTTTGTAAGGATGGACCGGAGAATACGATGACGATGCGAAAGTCATGGGTCGGTGGCGTTATGTGTGCCGCAATGTTGACAATGGCGATGCCGGTGTTCGCACAGGATACGAACGCACGGGCACTGATGGATCGCATTGAGCGTCTTGAACGCGACATCCGCACGCTCAATGTGCAGATCGCCAGAGGCGGCTCGGCACCGGCGATGGTCAGTGGTGCCGACAGTTCTGCGGCGGCTGGCGGCGGCGGTGAGAATGCTTATGCCCGTCTCATCGTTCGCATGGCACAGCTGGAAAACGATCTCCGCAGCGTGACCGGTCGTCTTGAAGAAATGTCCTTCAAAATCAATCAGGTTTCCCAGCAGATGGAGAAAATGACCGCCGATGTCGATTTTCGCCTGAACAGACTGGAACAGGGTGATAACTCCGGTGCCATGCGTGCGCCGATGACCAACACGCCGAATGCGAATGCGGTCCTGGGTCAGCAGATGCAGACCAGTCCCAGCACCATTGCCGCCAGCCCGATGCCGGAAAACGTTGCTGCTGCGCCGCAAGCGGCTCCTGCCCCCAGCCAGAACGGCAATCTTCTCGGCACCCTTAGCCCGTCCGATCTTTCATCCGGCAAGGGCAAAAAGGCCGCGGCACCGAATGCGGCTCCGGCACCGAAAAGCGAAGCTGATGCCTTGCTGGCACAACTGACGGGCGATGCCCCGGTTGCCGCCGCACCAAGTCCGGCACCGGTTGCCGCGCCGGCGACCAGTGCGGTCGTGCCAAGTGCATCGCAACCGGCGGCCGTGCCGGTTACCGAAAGTGCAGCATTGCCGAGCGGCACTGCCAAGGAGCAGTACATGCACGCCTTCGGTCTGTTGCGTCAGGGTAAATACGACGTCGCCTCGGCTGCGTTGCGCCAGTTCCTTGAGCAGCACGGCGACGACAAGCTGGCCAGCAACGCACGCTACTGGCTTGGCGAAACCTATTATGTCCGGGGCTCCTTCGTGGAAGCCGCCGAAACCTTCCTGGAAGGCTATCAGAACGATCCGAAGGGCCCTAAAGCGCCCGATGCATTGCTGAAGCTCGGTATGTCGCTGTCCAGCCTCGGCAAGAAAAGCGAAGCCTGCGCAGCGTTCCAGAAACTGCGCAGCGATTATCCGGAGGCACCGGCAGGCCTGAAAAGCACCTTGCAGCGGGAATCGCAAAAGAACGGCTGCGTATAAGCCTTAAAGCGACTTGAAATGATCGCGTCGATGCAGACAACGCCAGTCAGCGCCGAAGAATTTGCCGAAGCCATGCTTCCGTTCGGGCCTTTCGAACGCCAGCCTCATCTTGCCGTTGCCGTATCCGGTGGCGGTGACAGCATGGCTCTCGCCGTGTTGGCAGATGCCTGGGCCCGCGCACAAGAAGGCCGGATCAGCGCCATCATTGTTGATCACGGACTGCGCGACAATTCGTTGGCTGAAGCGACCCTGACGGCCGACCGGCTGTCCGGTCTCGGGATCAATAACCACATTATTGCATGGCCCGGCAGCAAGCCGGAAACCGCCATTCAGTCGGCGGCGCGCCGGGCACGTTATGATCTTCTCGACGGCTGGTGCCGCGATCACGGTGTTTTGCATCTTCTGGTCGCCCATCATGCCGATGATCAGGCCGAAACATTCGTCATGCGGCTGCAGCACGGCAGCGGCTCGGACGGGTTGGCGGCGATGGCCCCGGTCCGCGCCCTGAGGTCATGCCGCCTGGTGCGGCCGTTACTTGATTTCCCGAAGCAAAGACTGCTGGCGACCCTGCGTGCACGCGGTGTCGATTGGGTCGAAGATCCTTCCAATGCAAATCCGAAATATGCCCGCAGCGCGGTTCGAGCCAGCCTGTTGCAGTCGGACGCGGACGTATTCGGGATCATCCAGGCGACGCGCCGTTTCGCCAGAACCCGCCGGGCGCTGGAAAGTCAGACGTCGGACTGGCTGGCCCGTCATGCGGTGCTTGATCCTGCCGGATATCTTGCCTTGAACCTTTCGGCATTGCAGGAGACAGAAGAAGAAATACGGCTCCGTGTCCTCAGCCGTGCGGCCCTGGCGATCGGAGGCAAAACCTATCCGGTGCGGATTGCGTCGCTGGAGCGGCTGGCAAGAGGCCTTGATGCGGGGCAGGGGGCGACGCTGGGCTCTGCCCGCTTCACCCTCAGCGAGGGGCTGGTCGGTGTTTACCGGGAAGCCAGAAATTTACCTGCCCCGCAGACGCTCGGATCCGGAAAACATTACTGGGACGGTCGATTTCTGATTACGGTAAGTCCGCAGTTCGAGCGACAGGCCCAGGCGCTGTCGGTCCTGCCGTGGGGTCCGGAAATTGACCATGAATGGCCCAGAGATGCTCGTCCGGACTGGCTTCGGGCGGTTCCCGGTGCCGCCCGCATTGGCCTGCCGGTGATCCGCTGCGCCGGGGTATTACAGGTGCCGAAACCCGGTCATGATGAAAATAATGGCATCTTGGTCCGTTTTCAGCCAACAATGCCAATGTCCGGAGGCGGATTTACCGTTGCGTAACCGTTTAAAAGAACTATTTCTAAGATACGAAATATCGAAGACGCGCTTGAACTGAGCTGTTGGAATACGGAAAGCCTGCCCACGGCACCACCGAAAAGGATGTAAGTCTGTGAATTTCAGTAAGAATATCGCCCTTTGGATTATTATCGGTTTGCTGGTGCTGGCGTTGTTCAACCTGTTTCAGGGAACAGCCCAACGGCCGGGCATAAACGAAATGGCGTTTTCGGACTTCCTGAGCCGTGTCGAACATGGCGAAGTCAAAGGCGTTACCATCAAGGGCAATCAGATTATCGGCCAGTACCAGAACGGTGGTGCTTTCCAGACCTATACCCCGAACGACCCGCAGCTGGTCCAGCGCCTCAAGGATCAGGGCGTGCAAATTCGTGCCGAACCGGCTGATGACGGTTCACCGACGCTTTGGGGTGTGCTGATTTCATGGTTCCCGATGCTGCTGCTGATCGGGGTCTGGATATTCTTCATGCGCCAGATGCAGTCGGGCGGCGGCAAGGCCATGGGCTTTGGCAAATCGAAAGCCAAACTGCTGACAGAAAAACAGGGCCGCGTCACCTTTGACGACGTTGCCGGTATCGACGAAGCCAAGCAGGAGCTTGAGGAAATCGTCGAGTTCCTGAAAGACCCGCAGAAGTTCCAGCGCCTTGGCGGACGCATCCCCAAGGGCTGTCTGCTGGTCGGCCCTCCGGGTACCGGTAAAACCCTGACCGCGCGTGCGGTTGCCGGTGAAGCCAATGTGCCGTTCTTCACGATTTCCGGTTCCGATTTTGTCGAAATGTTTGTCGGCGTCGGCGCATCGCGCGTCCGCGACATGTTCGAGCAGGGTAAAAAGAACGCGCCCTGCATCATCTTCATCGACGAAATCGATGCCGTCGGTCGTCATCGCGGTGCCGGTCTCGGCGGCGGCAATGACGAGCGCGAACAGACCCTGAACCAGTTGCTGGTCGAAATGGACGGCTTCGAAGCCAATGAAGGCGTGATCCTGATCGCCGCCACCAACCGTCCCGATGTGCTCGATCCGGCGCTGCTGCGACCCGGCCGTTTTGACCGTCAGATCGTTGTTCCGAACCCGGATATTCTCGGTCGTGAGAAGATCCTCAAGGTGCACATGCGCAAGGTGCCGCTGGCCCCCGATGTCGATCCGCACGTGATTGCCCGTGGCACACCAGGATTTTCCGGTGCCGATCTTGCCAATCTGGTCAACGAAGGCGCCCTGCTGGCGGCCCGCAAATCGAAGCGCGTTGTCACCATGGAAGATTTCGAAGAAGCCAAGGACAAGGTCATGATGGGTGCGGAGCGACGCTCCATGGTCATGACCGAAGAAGAAAAAACGCTGACCGCATATCATGAAGCCGGTCATGCTCTGGTCGGCATCTACATGCCGAAGACCGATCCGCTGCACAAGGTCACCATCATCCCACGCGGTCGTGCGCTTGGTGTGACCATGAGCCTGCCGGAACGCGACCAGCTGAGCCTGTCCGAGCGGCAGTTGCTGTCACGTCTTGCCGTGATGTATGGCGGGCGCGTGGCTGAAGAGCTGATCTTCGGCAAGGAAAACATCACCACCGGTGCCGGCAACGACATCCAGCAGGCGACCTCGCTGGCGCGCCGCATGGTCACCGAGTTCGGGTTCTCGGACAAACTGGGAAGCCTGCGCTATGCCGACAACGAGGAAGAAGTGTTCCTCGGCCATTCGGTTGCCCGCCACAAGAACGTATCCGATGCCACGGCAACGCTGATTGATGATGAAGTTCGCCGACTGATTGAGGATGCGGAACAACAGGCCCGCAATATTCTTAATGAGAAAAAGGACGAGCTGGAAATCATCGCCAAGGGGCTTCTCGAATACGAAACCCTGAGTGGCGCGGAAGTCACAGCTTTGCTGAAGGGCGAAGATATCCACCGCGATCATGATGGCGGATCAAGCGCTGACTCGCAGCGCCGCACCTCCATCCCGACCGGCGGCAAGACGCGTCCGAAGAAAGACCCGGGCGCAGCCGGCGGCATTGATCCGGAACCCCAGCCGGGACAATAACCAGCCAGAAATTGTTGCAACGATTGCTGGTTTATTGAGGGACTATCGCCTTGAGTCCCCTCTCCCTGTGGGAGAGGGACAGGGTGTGGGAAATCAAGAAATGAATATTTTCCTTTGCATGGCCCCTCACCCGGCATCTGCTGATGCGGATGCCACACTCTCCCGAAGGGAGAGGGCAGAGCAATGATACCTGAACCCCTGACTTTCTCTGGTTTGCTGCTGGATCGCCCGCATCTGATGGGGGTCGTCAACGTAACGCCGGACAGCTTCTCGGATGGTGGCGACTTCATCGATCCGAAAATGGCGATTGCGCATGGCCGGATGCTGATCGAGGCCGGTGCCGATATCCTCGATATTGGCGGGGAATCCACCCGCCCCGGTTCCGAGCCGATTTCAAGAGATGAAGAATGTCGCCGCATCCTGCCGGTGATCGAAGGCCTGGCGGCTGCCGGGGCACTGATTTCCGTTGATACACGCCATGCCGACGTGATGCGCCGGGCCATCGGGGCCGGGGCCCGGATCGTCAATGATGTGACGGCGCTGACGGGTGATCCGGCCAGTGTCGGTGTCTGTGCCGAGACGGGTGTCGATATCGTGCTAATGCACATGCAGGGCGAGCCCCGAACCATGCAGGACAATCCGAGCTATGATGATGTGGTGATGGACATCATTTCATATCTGCATGTCCGGCTCGAAGATCTTGCCGCCGCCGGGATTGCGCGCCATAAAGTGGCCATCGATCCGGGTATCGGGTTCGGCAAAAATCTTCAGCATAATCTCGGCATTCTCGCCGGCATCGACGCTTTCCACGGCCTGGGTCAGCCACTGGTGCTCGGGGTTTCACGCAAAAGCTTCATATCGCAAATCGACCGCAAGGCGGATCCGAAGGACCGCGTTGCCGGCTCCATCGCCGCTGCGATTGCCGCCTGGGACAGGGGGGTGCAGATCTTCCGTGTCCACGATGTCGCGGAAACCCGTCAGGCTCTGGCCGTATGGCAGGCGATTGAAGAAGTGGACGATATTTGAGATTTGATCCTTCGAGACGTGGCGTAAACGCTTCGGAAACCCTTTTCATTACACAATAATCGATTATGACTTGGAGGGTGAGGGGCCTTGCAGAGAAATGGACGGGTTCACAATGACGCGTAAGTACTTCGGCACCGACGGCATCCGCGGCCTTGCCAACGCCTACCCGATGACCGCCGAAGTGGCGTTGAAACTGGGTATGGCAGCGGCATTGCAGTTCCGTCGCGGCAATCACCGGCACCGTGTCGTCATCGGCAAGGACACCCGGCTGTCCGGTTATATGATCGAGCCTGCGCTGACGTCCGGTTTTGTTTCGATGGGGATGGACGTTGTGCTGGTCGGCCCGATGCCGACCCCGGCCGTGGCCATGCTGACCCGTTCGCTCAGGGCTGATCTCGGGGTCATGATTTCAGCCTCGCATAATCCTTATGAAGACAACGGCATAAAACTGTTCGGTCCCGACGGCTACAAGCTGTCGGATGCGGTTGAAGCAGAAATCGAAGCGAAGATGGATGGCAACCTCGCGGCGCAGCTTGAACCGGCGTCGATGCTGGGCCGGGCGCGCAGGCTGGATGATGCGCGCGGACGCTACACCGAATATGTAAAGCAGACGTTCCCGCGCGGTATGCGGCTGGATGGTCTCAAGGTTGCCATCGACTGTGCCAACGGCGCTGCCTACAAGTCGGCCCCGGAAGTGCTCTGGGAACTCGGTGCCGAAATCGTTCCGATCGGGGTTACACCTGACGGCACCAACATCAACAAGGATTGCGGCTCTACGCAACTTGATGCCCTGCAGTCACAGACGGTGGCATCGGGTGCGAATATCGGTCTGGCGCTGGACGGCGATGCGGACCGGCTGATCGTCTGCGATGAAAATGGTCGCATCATTGACGGCGATCAGATCATGGCCCTGATCGCCGAGGACTGGCATTTTACCGGACGTCTCAAAGGTGGTGGCGTGGTCGCCACGGTGATGTCGAACCTTGGACTGGAGCGGTTCTTCAATGACCTTGGACTCAGTCTGAAGCGGGCCAAGGTCGGTGATCGCTATGTCGCCGAGATGATGCGTGCAGAAGCGTATAATCTTGGTGGCGAACAATCCGGGCATCTGATTTTTGACGATTATGCGACCACCGGCGATGGCCTGATTGCGGCGCTGCAGGTCCTGGCGGTGCTGGTCGGTTCGGGTAAACCGGCAAGCGTGCTCTGCAACAAGTTTGAAGCCCTGCCGCAGATCCTCAAGAACGTCCGTTATAGCGGCGGCTCACCGCTTGAAGCGGTAAGTGTGAAAAGTATCATCATTGATGCCGAGCAACGGCTCAGCGGCACCGGGCGTCTACTGATCCGCAAATCGGGGACCGAGCCGTTGATCCGCGTGATGGCGGAAGGTGAAGACCTGATCCTGGTGGAATCGATTGTCGACGATATTTGCGCAGCGATCGCCGCACAGGCCTAGGCGCTGGCAAAGGGGCTGAGAATGAGGCTGACATGGCTGACATGAAAGGCCGTGTGCTGATCATCGCCGGTTCTGACAGCGGTGGCGGTGCCGGTATTCAGGCGGACATCAAGACGGTCACCGCGCTCGGTGGCTTTGCAATGACCGCAATCACCGCACTGACTGCACAAAATACCGAAGGTGTGCATGGCATCCACGAAGTGCCGACGGATTTCGTCGTGCAGCAGATGCGCGTCGTGCTTTCGGACATCGGTGCCGACTGTATCAAGATCGGCATGCTGCATCGCGCCGAGATCATTGATGCGGTTGTCTCTGTGCTTGAGGAAATGGCACCGGGTGTGCCGGTTGTGGCTGATCCGGTGATGATCGCCAAGGGCGGGGCATCGTTGCTGGCGGAGGCGGCTCAGGCGGCGCTGATTTCACGGTTGCTGCCGGTCTCGACACTGATCACGCCGAACATCCCCGAGGCCGAGGTTCTTTCCGGTAAGGCGATCCTCAACCGCGACGATATGACCGTGGCGGCGCATGCGCTTTTGGCCATGGGGCCGGGGGCGGTGTTATTGAAAGGCGGGCATATGCAGGACGACGAAACGGTCGCCGATCTTTTGCTGACGGGGGCGGGTGCAGACGAATTCTTCGCGGCGCCCAGAATCAAGACACCGAATACGCACGGGACCGGCTGCACGCTGGCATCGGCCATTGCGTGTGGAATCGCGCAGGGGCTCTCGATCCCGGATGCCGTCATTCGGGCCCGGGCCTACGTGCGCGAAGCGATCCGCACCAATCCGGGGTTCGGGCACGGTCACGGGCCACTTAACCATGCGGTCACGGTTTCGGAATTTAATCAGTAGAAAAGTGCATTAAGAGCGCCGGGCTATCTTAATCATTATTCGCACCATCATTTTAATCCCTATTCACTGGTCATTTAACTTTTAAATGGCGACCAGATTGGCTTTGATTTTTTACTAAACAAAAAAGTGTATATATACTATAACAAACTTATTAGTATATATTCAGAATGCCTGAAACAGAACAGGGGGATATCATGAGACTCGAAAAAGTTGATGAAGTCGCGCCATACATTATGGAAGAGCCGTGGTCCTTGTATTGGGCTGAGTTCAAAAGTGGAACGAAGGAATTTGAAGATTACCTTCATAATCCGCTGGAATTCTACGCCAGTAATATCGAGGAAGTGGATAACACTTGGAATGTGCAGACGGATATCGTCGGGCATGAACACGGCATGCTAAACAGCGCGGTGTGCAAACTTTCTTTCGTCTTTCCGAAGTATAAGCTTGTTAAGGCGACGCTGTACAAGCATGACCCTGTATCGGGGCAATAAACTGTGTTCCTGTAATCGGTCTCGGAGTTCAGATACTGGAAGGTTGAGATTTAACGTCCGTGCTCACGCAATCACCGGCGAGCCGGTGGTCGGGCCGTTGAGAATATCGCGGACGATCTCGACCCCCTGTTTGACCTCGTCACGGGTCCGGCAACTGCCGACGCAGATACGGATTGCGTGCGGTGCCGCCTGACGGCCGACCACGAACGCATCACCGGATAAAAAGTACACGCCACGGCGTGCGGCCTGATCGCGGAAAGCATCGGCACGCCAGGGCTCAGGCAGTTCCAGCCAGATCTGATAGCTGTGCTGGTGGCCGCGAATATTGAAGGCACCAAGGGCCTGTTCGGCAATCTTCATGCGTTCGTCGGCCTCGGCGCGCTGCCATTTGATCATCTCGTCGCCGGAACCGTCATTGATCCAGCGGGTGGCAATTTCGGCCATCAGGGGCGGTGTCATCCAGCTCGACATGCGGGCGACGGAACGGATCGCATCAGCGGCACCGGGCGGGGCGACGATATAGCCGACCCTGAGGCCCGGCGACATCGCCTTCGACAGGCCGGTAACGTAAATGATCTGCTCGGGTGCGTAGGATGCCAGTGACGGGGCGCGGCCTTCGGTCAAAAATCCCCAGACATCGTCTTCGATGGCCAGCAGGCTGTGCTTGCGAAGGATTGCGGTAATCTGCATGCGCCGTTCATTGGACATCACCGCCGTCGTCGGATTCTGCACCGTCGGCACCAGATACGCCGTGCGGGGGCGGTGTTCGAGGATGGCCGCCTCAAGTGAATCCGGCCGCATGCCCTCGTTATCGATGTCTACAGGTACCAGTTTGATGCCCAGCTGCGCGGCGATGTGAATGACACCGGGATAGGTGATGCTTTCCACCAGCATGGTATCGCCGGGCCGAGTCAGCGCCATCATCGCAACAAGGATGGCATGCTGGGTGCCATTGGTCAGGGTCAGGCAGTCTATGTCTGTTTCGACGCCCATGCGGGCGACCCAGTCGACGCCGCCCTGGCGGTGCCGGGCCAGTCCGGATAGCGCCTGATAATCCATCAGCTCGCCGCAGAGCGTGGTGCTTTCGGAAATCTCGCGGATGGTTCTGGCGAGATAGGTGCCGCCATCACCCAGCGGGGGCACTGCCATGCTCAGATTGATGCCGTTCTCGCGTGATCCGCCATAGGCAAAGGCACGCGGAGTCTGAATTTTCGGATAACGGCCATCGCCCTTGATGTAGGTGCCGCGCCCGACCTCGCCGCCGACCAGCCCGCGCCGTTCAGCCTCCTGATAGGCCCGCGATACTGTGCCCAGCGTCACGCCCAGGTCATAGGCGAGGTTACGCATCGGCGGCAGCTTGGTGTCGGGCTTGAGCTCGCCATGCTTGATGGCATCGTCAATGGCATCGGCGATCCGCAAATACTTGGATCCTGTGCGTTCGGAAAGATCGGGAAGCCAATTTGTCATAGGAACAATGTTATTATTGTATCAAATAATTTGTCAAGTATATAGATACAATCATGCTTAAATAAGGAAACAAAGCGATGAGTAACATAAATTGTAATGATACAATGTCGACGCCGGCGATCTCCATGGATAACCCGGGATGGCGCATGCTGCGGCGTATTGCACCGGCACTGGCCGAAGCTGCAATGTATCAGTTCGCGACACTGTGCGACTGGCAGCGGCGCGCCGAGATACGGGACCGGATGGCACGACTGGACGACACCATTCTGGATGATATCGGTCTCAGCCGTGCCGAGGTCGAAGCCGAAGCGGCCAAGCCGTTCTGGAAAAAGTGACGGCTGCAAATATTCGCATAACCGGCATTGAATGCGGTGGCTGAATGGCGTCTTCTTGCACCATGACGGGGACAGACAAAATTGATCCGGTGCCGGCGGCAGCCTTCGGGCTTGCCGCCTTCTCCGTTTTGTCCTGGGGCTTGACGCCGGCCATCACGGCGTTTCAGGTTTCGGAAATTCCGGCACTGCAGGCCGGCATCATGCGCTCCTTGTTCGCGGTGCCGGCAGCCCTTGTCTTCATTCGATTGCTCAGGCTGCCTAGGCCTAGCGACAGGGCGACCTGGATCTGGCTGTTGCTATCCGGCTTTGCCGCGTTTTTCGGCTTTCCGATTCTGTTTACGCTGGGCGTATCGCGCACCGCGACCTCGCATGCGGCATTGATCCTCGCCTGCATGCCGGTGGTCTCCGGTGCGCTGGCGGCACTGCTCGACAAGCGTATGCCAAGGCCGGGCTGGTTCATCGGCGCGACCGTCGCAATGATCGGCGAAACCGTGCTGATCACGTCGCGCGATTCAACCGGTGTGGCCACGCTGTCGGGTGATCTGCTGTGCATTACGGCAGCCGTCATTTCCGGATCGGGGTATGTAGCCGGCAGCCGGGCGACCGCAAGGATTGGTACCTGGTCGACGACGTTCTGGGGTGTCGCCATTGCCGGACTGGCACAGTTGCCGCTGCTGCTATGGCTCTCATCGGAAGTTTCCTGGTCCGAGTTGACCTATGTCGGCTGGGGCTCGACCCTGTATCTGGTGATGTTTGCCACGGTGCTGGCCTATGCATCTTGGTACTGGGCGCTCAATCACGGCTCGGTCGTCAGGATTGCGCCCTTCCAGTTCGCGCAGCCGGTGGTCAGTCTGGTCTTCGCCGTGCTTCTGTTGAACGAAGTCATCACCTTGCCGATCATCATTTCAACGGCGTTAATCCTGTGCGGGATCGTTCTCGCCAGCCGTGCGCAACGCATGCCGAAAGCCATTGCACAGGAAACAGCACCATGATCCAGATCCCGTTGAGCGATATCGAAGCTGCAGCAGCGGTGGTGTACCGGCACATGCGGCCGACACCGGAAATCTCGTGGCCGCTGCTGAATGATCGGACCGGTGCCGAGGTCATCGTCAAACACGAGAACCACACCCCGATCGGTGCCTTTAAAATCCGTGGCGGCCTCAATTACATGGAGCAGTTGAAGGCAAGCGAACCCGATTGCCCGGGCGTCATCACGGCGACTCGCGGCAACCATGGCCAGTCGGTGGCGCGTGCCGCGTCGGCGGCGGGTATCCGTTCGGTCATCTATGTGCCGTTCGGCAACAACCCGGAAAAGAACATGGCGATGCGCGCCTATGGCGCCGAGCTTGTCGAATTCGGTAACGATTTTCAGGAAAGCCGTGAAGAGGCGGGCCGGGTCGGGGCCGAACAGGGGCTGCACATGATCGCGCCGTTTCATCCGGCACTGGTTGCCGGTGTCGGCACCTACGGTCTGGAGCTGATGCGCGCCCACCCTGATCTGGATACGATCTATGTGCCGGTCGGCATGGGGTCGGGGATCTGCGGGCTGATCTCGGTGCGAGACGGTCTCGGCCTGAAAACCAAGATCGTCGGGGTCGTCGCCGACAAGGCGCCGGCTTATGCATTGTCGTTCGCGGCCGGCAAACCGGTCGAGACCAATGATGCGGCAACCTTCGCCGACGGAGTTGCCTGCCGCAGCCCGGACAGGGACGCCGTCGCCATCATCAATGCCGGCGCCGAGCGGATCGTGCGGCTTGCCGAAGATGAATTCCGCGCTGCCATGCGTGCCTATTTCTTTGATACCCATAACATCGCCGAAGGCGCAGGGGCCGGTCCGCTGGCCGGGCTGCTGCAGGAAAAGGACAAGATGGCCGGCAGGAAAGTCGGTGTCATCCTTTCCGGCGGCAATGCCGACAAGGCGCAGTTCCTTGAAGCACTGGAAGTTGCCTGACGATAGGGGTAGGTTTTCAGGCTGAAAAAAGTAACAGGCTAGCACCATGACCGAAGAACTGTTCCGTGAAGATTCATATCTGAAAACCTGTGAGGCGACGGTCACGGCCGTCAGCGATCAGGGCATCGAACTCGACCGCACCATCTTCTATGCGACCGGCGGCGGACAACCCGGCGACACCGGTACGCTGACGACAGCGGATGGTCGCGTGATCACGATTACCGACACCGTCAAGGATCGTGACAGCGGCGCGCATCTGCATCTTGCGGCAGAGGGCGCACCATCGCTGAGCGTCGGTGATACGGTCAGCTGTGCGCTGGACTGGGATCGCCGCTATCGTTTCATGCGCATGCATTCGGCGCTGCATCTGTTGTGTGCAACCATAGAAGGCGGCGTCACCGGTGGTCAGATCGGCGAAGACAAAAGCCGTCTCGATTTCGACCTGCCGGACACCAACATCGACAAGGATGCTGTTACCGAGAAACTCAATCAGCTCGTTGCCGCGGCGCACGCGATGGGGCATCGCTGGATTACCGATGAAGAAATGACCGCCAACGAAGACCTGGTCCGCACCATGTCTGTCAAGCCGCCGATGGGGGCCGGACGGGTGCGGCTGATGGAAATTGCCGGCGGCGTCGATCTGCAGCCGTGCGGCGGAACGCATGTTGCCAACACCGCGGAAATCGGCGAACTGCGGGTCGGTAAAATCGAGAACAAAGGCAAACATAACCGGCGTGTCAACGTGCACCTGGTCAATCCGTAACCCAGCCGCAAGCTGGCCATATAACTTTCAAAACACCCGAGGGAGAGAACTTTGACCACCAACGCATACAAGATCGCAGTCATTCCGGGCGACGGTATCGGCAATGAAGTCGTACCGCCGACCTGCCGGATTCTCGAAGCGGTCGGCCGCAAGCACGACATCGCCTTCAGCTTCGATGAAAAGGACTGGAGCTGCGAACGCTTCCACAAATCCGGTGCAATGATGCCGGAGGACGGGCTCAAGGAAATCGGTGGTCATGACAGTATTCTGCTCGGTGCCGTCGGCTATCCGGGGGTTCCCGATCACGTCTCGCTTTGGGGACTGTTGATTCCGATCCGTCGTGAATACAAGCAATATGTCTCGCTGCGCCCGGTGCGCTTGTTCGAAGGGGTGCCGTGCCCGCTGGTCGGCCGTAAGCCCGGCGACATCGACATGGTCATCGTCCGCGAAAACAACGAAGGCGAATATTCCGAGATCGGCGGACGCATGAACCGCGGCACCGATGACGAAATGGCGTTGCAGCAATCGATCTTTACCCGCAAGGGCACCGACCGGATCATGCGCTATGCGTTTGAACTGGCCCGCACCCGCCCGCGTAAAAGCGTAACCTCGGCGACCAAGTCGAACGGCATCATTCATTCGATGCCGTTCTGGGATGAACGCTTCGAAGTCATTGCCGCCGAGTATCCGGACATCAAGACGGCGAAATTCCATATCGACATTCTGGCGGCACGCTTCGTGACCAGCCCTGACTGGTTTGATGTTGTCGTCGGCTCCAACCTGTTCGGCGATATTCTGTCCGATCTTGGACCGGGCATTACCGGGACCATTGCGATTGCGCCCAGCGGCAACATCAATCCCGAGCGCGAGCATCCGTCGATGTTCGAGCCGGTGCACGGTTCCGCGCCAGACATCGCCGGCAAGGGTATCGCCAATCCGATCGGCACCGTCTGGTGCGCGTCGATGATGCTGGACCATCTGGGCCACAAGGAAGCCGCTGCCGACATGATCGTTGCCATTGAAAATCTGCTCAAGGGCGACGGGCCGAAAACGCCGGATATGGGCGGCAAGGCAAGCACGGAAGACATGTGCCGTGCGCTAGAAGAAGAACTGGGGAATTGAACCATGACCAGGATACCGCTGTATCAACTTGATGCGTTCACGGATCGCCCGTTCGGCGGTAATCCGGCAGCGGTATGTCCACTCGACGCATGGCTGCCCGATGACATCATGCAGTCCATTGCGCTCGAGAATAATCTTTCGGAAACGGCATTTTATGTTCCCGAAGGGAACGGCTTCCGGTTGCGCTGGTTCACGCCCGAGATCGAGGTCGATCTGTGCGGCCATGCGACACTGGCAACAGCGTCGCTGATTCTTGAAAAGCTGCAGCCGGATCGCCCCTCGGTTTCTTTTGAAACCCGCAGCGGTACCCTGACGGTCGAGCGCGAAGGGGATTTGCTGGTGATGGATTTTCCGACACTGCCGGCCAAAGAGGTCGCCGTGCCGGAAGGCCTTTCCGATGCGATCGGCGTCAAGCCGGTCAAGTTTCTGCGCGCCATCAAGAATATGGCCGTGCTGAAAAACGAAGCCGAGGTGCGGGCGGTATCGCCTGATTTTGACTACATCAAGAAAATGCAGGGCATGGGGCTGATCATTACGGCCCCCGGTGATGAATCGGATTGCGCTTCGCGGTTTTTTGCCCCCTATGCCGGAATCAACGAAGACCCGGTGACCGGTTCCGCGCATTGCACCATCGTCCCTTACTGGGCTGAGCAACTCGGCAAGGAGGAGATCCATGCACGGCAGGTCTCCAGCCGCTCCGGCGATCTGTTTTGTCGTCTGGCCGGGGGGCGTGTCCTGATGGGCGGCAAGGCGCGGCTGGTGGTTGAGGGAACCTTTCACTTATGAACGCGTCCGGTTTCGATATCCAGCCGGCCAGAACGCAACACGATATGACCATTGCAGCCGAGATGTTTCGCGAATACCAGCAATGGCTGCGGGTTGATCTGTGCTTCCAGAATTTCGACGCCGAACTTGCCGGTCTGCCCGGTAAATATGTGCCGCCCGGCGGTGAAATCTTAATTGCCCGCAAGGCCGAGGCAATCGCCGGCATCGTCGCACTGCGCCCGTTGCCGGAAATATCCAGCGACACATCGGAAATGAAACGCCTGTATGTCCGTGATGGGTGGCGCGGGCAGGGGCTGGGCCGACGCCTGGCCGAGCTGGTGATTGATTTTGCCGGCAAGGCCGGGTACCGCAAAATGGTTCTGGATACATTGCCGCATTTGCAGGCGGCGATAGCCATGTACGGCACGATGGGCTTCGTTGAAATCGCCCCTTATTATGAAAATCCGCTTCCGGGCGTGGTTTATATGGAAAAAATCCTCTAGAATTTGCGAATCAGAAAAGCCACCGGCACCATCAATTTGCCGTAATGTGATCAGAGGATGCCTTCATGATTCGTTCTGCCTGCATGCGTAGCGTTTGTCTTGCCGTCGCTGTTTCGTTCGTCTGTTTGGTGAGTGGTGCTGGACCGGCGCACAGTGACGATTTGCAACTGAAGCGGACATTCGGCAAACGCGGTCACGGCGAATCGCACGTGCAAATGCGGTCGATGCTGGCACCGATCCGGCGCAGCGAGAACAGTCGCTCGACCGTCAACATACCGGTGACGCCTGTGCTGACGGTCATCTCGAAAGACAAGGTCGGCCATGTCTGCAAGCTCGGACCGCGCATCAGCGATGCCCTGTTGCAGGCCTGGTACACCAAGCCGATGCTGGTCAGCTACATATTTGACCCCGACAAATCCGGTGAAAAGGCCTATCGGGGGGACAAGTCGGAAGCTGATAAAGCCGAGGATGAGCGCCTGATACAGGCGATTAATACGGCACTCGGCGAAGAACTGATCACGGATATTCTGATTACCAAGGGATCGCTTCAGATGGGCGGCGGGGCAATTTCAAAATTGCCGTTCGCCAGTGTACTCGGATGTGCGGAGCTTGAAAAATCGGCGCCCAAGGAAGAGCCGAAAAAAACGCATTAACGAAATTATTGCCGAAAATCACAGGTTAGGACATTTTTCTTGTGATTTTTTAACCAAAGATTAGTATTTTGAACGGTGCATCATGCCAACATATGGTAGGTTGCGCTAATTGTAGTGGGGGATGTTTGAGCTGTGCATAGGCTCCGTCTTTCTGCCGAAATACAAAAGGGGACGGCATGATCAAGAGAACTGAACGCTATGTCAGAAAACTGGTACCGCTTTGCGTTGCCGCGGGTTTGCTGAGTGGCTGTGGACTCATGGATAGCAGCGTCTTTCAGGATTCTTTCTGGGCATCCAGTCCGTTCAAACAAAACGATCAGGCCGAGCTGGGTATCGCAGATCTGGCCAAGGGAAATTACGTCACTGCCGAAGGGCACTTCCAGCAGGCTTTGAAATCAAACCCGCGTGATGTTGATGCGCTTTTGGGTGCGGGCATTCTCTATCAGAATACCGGGCAGCTGGTTAAAGCCCGGGAAATGTATGAAGCCGTATTGGCCATTCGCCCGGACGACAGTCAGCAGTTTGTGACCTGGAACCAGTTGACGACACGGCCTGCATCGCAGGTTGCCAGCGTCAATCTGTCGCTTCTGAATACCGGTGGTGCGGCACAGGCCAGCCTGCCGATGGCCAACAGCGGCATTCCCGTTGGCGGTGCGCCCAATGGCAATGTCATGCTGGGGCGTTCCAGCACCGAGGTCGCGACAGCCCCGGCATCGATGCAGCCTTTGGCCAACCCCAATGGCATGACGATGGAAACACCGACGGAAATTGGAAAATTTCACGGTGGCGAAGCCAACACGATATCGCGTTTCGGGACATTGAAGGCGCTGCGTGACCAGGGACTGATCACCCAGGACGAATTCAACCAGCGTCGGCAATCCAACATTGGCGCACTGTTGCCACTGACATCGCCGCCGCCGGCCGCCGGTCTTGACCGTCCTGTGCCGACGACCGAGCAAATCTCGGCAAGGCTGCAAGCCATCGGCAGGGCACTGGAAATGCGGGCAATCTCGGTCTCGCAGCATGCCGCCGAACGCAACATGATCCTTGATGCTATGATGCCGTCGGCACCTGTCATGGTCGCCAACCCGACAGCGCAGCCGCGTGGATTGATGGAGGGCGCTGATGCTGTCCGCCGTCTCGAGAAATTGCGCGATGCCGGCTACATTTCTGCCGACGAATATGCCCGTGAACGCAAGGCCATTGAAATGTCCGTGCAGGCCGCCTCGACGCCGGCGCAACCGGCCGCGGCAAGCACTGGTCAGCCCGTTTCGCCAGCCCCGGCAGCCGAGAAAATGGCTGCCAAGGAAGCGACCACGAAGTCCGGACCGCAACCGGCTGTGCATCTTGCTTCCTATCGTTCGGCCAAAGGGGCTGAAAGCGGATGGGTGCAGATCAAGCGGGCACAGGGCAATCTGCTCGGCAGTATGGAGCATGAAGTCAGCAAGGTGACGATTGGCAGCAAGGGCACCTATTTCAGACTGAAGGTCGGACCCTTGCCATCGGTTGAAGATGCGCGTGCACTTTGCCAGCAGTTGAAAAAGCGTCGCCAGTACTGTGACCCGACGGTGATGAACGACGGTTAAGCGGCGTCCGCAGTGAAGGTTCTGATCGCGCTGATGACGTCTTCGGGTTTCTCTGCGTGAACCCAGTGTCCGGCACCTGAGACCGTATCAAGGGTTGCCATCGGAAACAGACTTTCGATTCTGGGCAGGTGCTGATCAAGTACAAAATCCGACTTGCCGCCGCGCAGAAACTTTGTCGGCCCTTCATAAGGATCGCCATTGGCATCCGGGAATCCAAGGATCTCGGAAATACCGTTTTCAATGGCATCCAGATTGACCTGCCAGTTCAGGCCGCGTTCATCCTGCCCGAGGTTCTGCAGCAGAAAGGAGCGGATTGACGGGTCCGGGATAAGGCTTTCCATGTACGATTCCGCTTCGCTGCGGCGCCCGAGTTCAGCGACCGGTACATGCCGCATGGCATCGATATAGGGCTGATATTCGTGATCATAAACGACCGGGGCGATATCGATCACCATCAGGCTCCGGACCAGATCGGGGTCCCGCAATGCCAGTGTCATGGCGGCCTTGCCGCCCATTGAATGACCGATGACAACGGCCGGTCCCTGACCAAGATTGTCGATCAATGCAGCGATATCGTCGGCCATATCCGTATAGGCCATGCTGTCGTCCCATGGGCTGTCACCATGGTTTCGCATATCTGCCGTGACGATGCGGGCGCTGTCGGCCAGTCGCTTCTGTAGCGCCTGCCAGTTGCGCCGGCGACCGAACAGACCGTGCAGGATAATGACCGGGGCGCCGTCGCCGATTTCGTTGAAGCTTAGGGAAAGAGCAGCCATCCGTCGCTCAATTGCGATCGGCGGCTGCAACCTCGGTGCCGATCAGGGAAGCCAGCAAACGATCCTGCTGGGTGCGGAATTCCTGGAACTTGGCCAGTTCCTTCCCTTGCAAGGTTCGGCCGGTCGGCATTTTGACGCGTAACGGATTGACCTGATTACCGCTGACGAGGACTTCATAGTGCAGATGCGGGCCGGTCGAGCGTCCGGTGGTGCCTACGTAACCGATGATCTGGCCCTGCTCGACCCTGGAGCCGCTGCGAATGCCGCGGGCGTAGCCGTTCAGATGGGCATAGGCGGTGTCGTAGGTGTTGTTGTGGCGGAGCATAAGATAATTGCCGTATCCGCCTTTGCGACCGGCAAAGATGACGGTGCCGTTACCGGCGGCATAGATCGGGGTGCCGGTGGGGGCGGCAAAGTCGACGCCTTTATGCATACGGGTATAGCCGAGAATCGGGTGTTCGCGTTTGCCGAAAGTCGAGCTTAACCGGGCACCGTCTATCGGTGTCCGCATCAGGGCTTTGCGCGATGCCTTGCCGTTTTCATCGAAGTAATCGGTCGTCCCGTCTTCGAGTTCATAACGGTAAATGTTGATCTGCTTGCCGCTGAGGGTCAGGGACGCATAGTTTACGGCACCGTTGTAAACAGCCTTGCCCGATGCATCGAGAACACGTTCGTACATCACTTCAAAGTCGTCACCGGTTCGGATATCGCGTTGAAAATCGACATCCCAAGACAGCAACCGGATCATGCGGGCGATGACCACGGCCGGGACACCGGCATCGCGGCCGGCAACATAAAGACTGTTTTCGATTTTGCCCTTGGCGTGAACCGGCGTGCGCTGCAGCTTCTTCGCGTGCTGTTCGGCGTGGAAATTGCCGTCTTCGGTTTTGGCGACTCGAACCTCGGTTTTGTAATCAGGCTCAAGCGCCATGCCGATAAAGGTATCGCTTTCGCTTTGCGTGCGGGCATCGACGGCAATCGGCGCGGTTTTGAACGTCAGCGTCAGGTCCTGGCCGTTACGGATGCGTCGCGGATTATAGAATTCGGATAAAGCCTCGATGGCGTTATGGGCTTCGGTGCGATCAACACCGGCATTGACCAGCAATTCGGCAAGGGTGTCGCCGCGGCCGACTTCGATGCGCTGATGATAGACGGCCGGTAATGAAACAGCCGGCGGGGTTGATCTTGGCGGCACCGGGCGGCGGGTTTGCAGGCTTGCCGCTGCGGCAGGGTTGCCGAGCGTAATCGGCGCCATGGCCAGGGTGTTGTTGTCCGACATATTATCAGTGAAATCGATGCGCAGGGCATTTATGGCGATAACCAGCGTGACGCTCGCGGTTGCGCAAAGGATGAAGATGCCTCTGTTCGTCATACTGCTGCCTTAACCCCAAAGAATCCCTAAAGCCACCCCACCGAGGCGGTTTTACTCATTATATGTACAAGATCTTGTTATATTGATGCGTGCCCAGGATCCTGACTTCCCAATGGTTTCAAAATGGCCTGCCGGTATGTTTGCTGTCAAGCGCTATCAAGGTGGATTTTTCAATGGAATCAACAATATCGTTGGGTTGTTAACAAACCGTTGCAGGTTTGGCATCGGGCGGGAAAGGGGCATTTCGGGATGAAAATGCAAACTTTTTGATTTTTTTTGATTTTTTTGCTGTTCCGATGTCGCCAAGGCTCCCATGAAGAGGATTTTTTAATCATATAATCAATGGGTTACAGTTTTTGCCATCAGATATGAAAAAGATTTGACAGTGCAGAGGCTGAAGGCCTATAACCCCGTCTCTCGCGGGGCGTTGGGACATTTTCCGACGCCCCGCGAGACGCGAGAGTGCCGCACTTCTGGTGCCTCGTGATTGCGGTTTCCGCAAACGCTGATGACAATTGTAGATACGGAAGAGATACGTGGGCGGCGGCTTGTTGTTCGTTAAGGACACTTACGGAGCTGTTTTTCTCACGTATCGGAACTGCTTATCGGCGGTGCACATTTATGGGTACCGGTGTTAGGCAGCCACGATTGTGCGAGGACAGCTCTTGTCGATTTTCAATGCTTGCATTGGCAAATCAACTTGAGAGTTTGATCCTGGCTCAGAACGAACGCTGGCGGCATGCCTAACACATGCAAGTCGAACGGATTATGAGGGCTTGCTCTCATAGTTAGTGGCGAACGGGTGAGTAACGCGTGGGAATCTGCCCTGGAGTGGGGAACAACAGTTGGAAACGACTGCTAATACCGCATACGCCCTGAGGGGGAAAGGCTTCGGCCGCTCTTGGATGATCCCGCGTCTGATTAGCTTGTTGGTGGGGTAACGGCCTACCAAGGCGACGATCAGTAGCTGGTCTGAGAGGATGATCAGCCACACTGGGACTGAGACACGGCCCAGACTCCTACGGGAGGCAGCAGTGGGGAATATTGGACAATGGGGGAAACCCTGATCCA